>PDWJ01000567.1_pt1 | contig 52905 bp, 42 predicted proteins | sample 1430881 | NCBI WGS metagenome assembly PDWJ01 (sample SAMN01162460, study PRJNA174530) | Oral metagenome, whole genome shotgun sequencing project. | biome: Marine environment; feature: Marine mammal; material: Swab sample of the gingival sulcus; isolation source: swab sample of gingival sulcus...
TCAACCGGCTTCGTTCCACGTTCAAAAAATCAAAAAACCAGACCATTTTTCACTTTACAAAATTGTTGGTACATTCACATATAGGCTGTGTGGACGTGGTGAAATTGCCCCATCTTTCCGGATGGGGGAGACGGATGGGTCTCCAGGCGGCACATGTCCCAAACCTTGATTGCTGGCAAGTAGTCTGTCTACAATCTATCACTAACTTTACATACGTTACCTGAGGAGGAAAACGCATGAAAGAACGGAATACAAACATTCTGTCTCCACAAAATATGGTGATGGGATTTCAGCACATGTTCGTGATGTTTGGTGCAACAGTGCTTGTCCCGATTATTACCGGACTCGATATCAGTGTCGCCTTGTTTGCATCGGGCGTGGGAACACTGTTGTTTCATATTGTAACAGGCTTTAAAGTTCCGGTGTACCTTGGTTCGAGCTTTGCTTTTATCCCTGCTATCATCGCCATTTCGACCGCAGAAGGTGGTTCCCTGCAAAAGGCCTGCGGCGGGATTGTCATCGCCGGCTTATTATATGTTGTGGTGGCGATTATCTTTCAATTTATCGAATTCGACACCATTCATAAAATTCTCCCGCCACATGTCACGGGACCGATGATTATTTTAATCGGCTTGATTCTGGCTCCTGTTGCGATCAGCAGCGCAAATGGTTCCAACTCTCCGGCAATCGTCGAGCAAATCGGGGCTGCCGGCTGTTGGGGTATTGCGCTTTTCACATTTGCTGCAGGCGTGTTTGTGAAAATCTTTCTCGAACGCTGGGGTTTCCAATTTATCTCGACCCTTCCGGTGCTCTTGGCTTTAATTTCCGGATACATTCTCTCTATGATTGCCGGTATCGTAACCTTCGATTCGATTTCAAACGCAGCCTGGTTTGGTTTACCGTCGTTTTCACTCCCGGTATTTGATGTCGGGGCGATCTCAATTGCCGTGCCGATTGCCATTGTGACGATGGTGGAACATTTCGGCGACGTCTTGGCAATTGGAAATGTCGTGAATAAAGATTTTATCAGAGACCCGGGTATTCACCGTACCTTGATCGGCGACGGCCTGGCAACATCATTATCTGCCTTTATGGGCGGGCCCGCCAATACGACCTATTCCGAAAACACCGGGGCTGTTGCATTAACTGGAAACTACAATCCGATCGTGATGGAAATTGCTGCCGTCTTTGCAATTGTGCTCTCGATTGTACCCAAGTTTGGCGGACTGATTTCCACTATTCCTGTGCCAGTTGTCGGTGGGATTTCGATCTTGCTGTTTGGAATGATCTCTGCCGTTGGGATCAAAACAATGGTCGAAAACCGGGTGGACCTGCACAATCCGAAAATACTTATTATCAGTGCTGCTATGTTAGTTCTCGGACTGGGAGGCGCAGAGTTTGTATTCGGTCCAATCAAGTTAAGCGGGCTGGGATTGGCAGCAATTATCGGTATTCTGTTGAATCTCATCTTGTCTGTCGGGGAAGATCACAGACGATAACAACCTGCATCTTGTGTTAAACGGTCCTGGCATATTATGTATAAGAGCTGTTTAACGCTTCCTGCTGTTTTCAGAATATTCTGCGAAGTAATGTTCACCAACCTGTCAGAGGACAAAAATGGATGTAATGAGTCGTGGTTCGATTTTAGCAGTTGATGATTCTACAGAAACCCTGGAGCTTCTTGGAGAATTTTTACAGACGGCCGGATATCATGTGATCTCAGTAACAAGCGGGCCGTCTGCGTTTAAAGTGCTTGAACATTCAACACCCGATTTGATTCTGCTGGACATTATGATGCCGGGGATGGATGGGTTTGCGGTATGCAGACAGCTTAAACGCAAGAAAAGGACGCGAGATATTCCGATTGTCTTTATCTCAGCGATGAGCGAAATTGACAATAAAGTTGAGGGCTTTGAAGCCGGAGGTATTGATTATATTACCAAACCCTTCCAACAGAAAGAAGTGTTGGCACGACTTTCCGCTCACATACTGAATCGACAGATTCAGCAACGCCTTCAGAAAGAACGCGAATATTTTCAAGCCCTGGCAGATGCGACCTTCGAAGGAGTAGCCGTTCATGATGCAACCCATATTGTCGAGGTCAATCGAACAATTGTGTCGATGTTCGGCTATCGATATGACGAACTAATCGGAAAAGAGCTTCTGGACCTCTTGGCACCGGAATATAGGGAGATGGCCTCAACCAACATCCTCCAGCAGGACACAGCCTTTCCTTATATGATGAAAGGTTTAAAAGAAGATGGGCAGCGATTTCTGCTGGAGATTCAGACTAAGACTGTCCAATGGCAGGGACGTCCACTCAAAGTCACGGCAATGCGTGATATTACGCTACGCAAAGAACTCGAGCATGAAAATCGCACCTTGCGGACCACCTTAAAGGATCGCTACAAATTTGGCGAAATGATCGGAAAAAGTCCGGAAATGCAGTGCGTGTATGAGTTCCTGACCCGTGCTGCCGCAACCGATCAAAATGTGGCGATTTACGGCGAATCCGGGACAGGGAAAGAATTAGCGGCACGTATGATCCATAAACTGAGTGAACGTCGCGAACAGCCTTTTGTGGCGGTCAACTGCAGTGCCATCCCAGACAGTCTGTTCGAGAGCCAATTCTTCGGCCATCGTAAAGGAGCATTTACAGGGGCAGAATATGCCATCTCCGGATATTTCGAGCAAGCACAGAGTGGCACTTTGTTTTTGGATGAAGTGGGTGAGTTATCAACCTTGATGCAAGCAAAATTGCTCCGTGTTCTCAACGATAAAATGTATACCCCCATTGGCGCAAAAACCAGCCGGATTGCCGATGTACGGATTATTGCGGCAACGAATCGCGAACTTCGAGAACAAATGAGCGCCGGACATATTCGACGTGATTTCTTCCACCGCATCCATGTCCTCACCATCAAACTCCCTCCGCTTCGGGAACATAAAGAAGATATCCCTCTCCTCATCGAACACTTTCTGGAGCAGCAAACGCTCGACGTAGAACATTCAAATATCCCGGCCTCTATCCTTGAGCGATTCTCTGCCTACGAGTGGCCCGGAAATATTCGTGAGCTCTTTAACGAATTAACACGATACCTTACGACGGGCCAGATGGAATTATCGGATGCTCACCCGGCAGAACATTTCCAATTTAAATCACTCCCCTTTTTACAGAGTGGATGGTCTTTGAGCGAAGCTGTTGATGCATTTGAAAAATTTTACATCACACAGAGTTTGCAAAAAAATTTCGGAAAAAAAGGCAAGGCTGCTGTCGATCTCCAGGTCGACCGCAAAACATTGTATAAAAAACTTAAAAAATTTGGGGACATATAGCCCCATATGGGGATTATTGTACCCATTATCGTTCTTCCCCCCATTTCAAGCGGATTCTGATAGCTTAGCGTACACTATGGGGACATATGACCCCATTCTTTTTTTTGCTTCCTTCCCTTCTTTTTCACATAATTACCACAAGCCATTATTTTATAATTACTTATATGCTATAATTTACGTTGGCACAGGAGTTGCTTATAGAATATGGTGGAACTGTTTCACTCTTTTTTCTGGCCTTCTCCCTAGAGGGGAGAAACTAAAAAAGATTTTCTCCCTTGAAGGGATGGGCCGGATAAGAGTGAGACACTCCCTGCTATAATGTTTTTTGCAAATGGAGGGAGCCTATGAAAACGAACGTGATTGCGTCTGTATGTCTTGCCATTCTTGTTGGAACAATTCTCTTTCATGCATCTGATTTAGATGCATCAATGTATCCCAGACAGGTTTCTCCACCATTACATTTACTACCTGGAGGTATATACGGTCAGATTTCTGACGGAAGGGAACTTATGCCACAATTTTTCCAGCACCTTCAGAGCGCCTTTCTTTCCGCCCATCAATCGTGTTTGGGAGCGGCAGGATGGAATTGGAGAAAAAGTGGTTTCTCGATGTGTTTTAAGCCAGGGCATAACGCCTGTCCGGTCGGCCATCCATGGACAAGGCAGCTGACGCAGAATTATACGATTTGTTTGAGCACACTGTCTGTAGGATCATCTACGGGAACCTATTAGTCACATCCCTCTGTTTGTCAATCGTTTCGAAAAGGAGCGAGAGCTAGAGACTCGTTCTATCTATGAATATAAGAGTTCTCGCGGTAGAAAGAATGTTAGAAGAGAGTGGCATTAAAGCCTGAGGAGAAAGAATGATGATGAATATTAGCAGTACTTCTCAAAATGTTTTTGTTGAAACAGCTAAAACCTTACGGATGCCATCAGATGTCCCCTGTCCCAACTTACGAGATGCGGTCGAAGATTTCGAAGAAGCTTATATTCGCAGGGTTCTGCATCTATATCGAGGAAAGCGAGGAAGAGCCGCGAGAGCACTGGGTATCGACCGAAAGACCCTTTACTTGAAGATGAGAAAATATCATCTACTGCCTTCTTTAAAGGCGAGTTTGGGCAATTGAGCACGATTATTCGCTTCTGAGACCTGACAGGCTTTTAACCTGTCAGGTTTTTCACTGCTGGAGTTCATCAATGATCTGCCGTAAGCTCTCCAAATTATCCTTATCGAGCGTGATGAGGAATTCCGTATGGCTGACATGATCGCGAGCAATAAGCTCATAATCCCCGCTATCATCGGCCTTTTTCTCACCGAACCATCCTGGCTTATCTATAGTGAACGATTGATGGACTGGTTCAGGAATTTCGATACGGATGACCAGATTGTTTTGACTTTCAGGATACACGTATAAACGTTGTAAAGCAGGGGCAAACTCCAATTTGGAAGGCGTAATGCCGCTCATCTTGTCAGCTTCCTCTTTCCTCCAATAGAACGTAATTCCCCGGACATCAGCCTCAAAAAACGTAAAACTCTCATCATATTTCTGCGAACTCCAGTCGAGATTACCATCTTTCGGGATAAGGCGCTGTTTCCATACCACTGTTTGAGCTTGAAGAGCCTTCCACCAAGTTGTAATCGTCGTAAAATTTTTTGAGTTTTCCGGGTCCTCGGAACCGAATTGCCACGTAATACGCATACTGTTCGTCGAGAAAAAGGTGATCGCAGACCGAATGTGCCCCCAACCCTCTTTTTCCCTTCCTCCTGAACAACGGATCATTTGTCGTGAATAGCGATTCTAAAATAAAATGATATTCGTCATGTCTATTTTAGGGCTGGCTACTAATGTTCAACGTGATATGAGCAGGATGGAAACGCAAGAAAAAAATGAGCACTACAGTAATACACCGAATGTGTTCATCCAGATCTTTCCACGAACAACGATTCCAGTCAAGAACGATGGAAGAATATATTTGACAAGAACCGGAAAATGTGGATGGCTACTCTTTAAAATTGTGTTCCATTCTCGTTTCGTTATCGTGTGTCAGTATGTGAATCCTTTTATCTATGGCTCGCTGGGATACGTCTATACAAGAAGAAAAATGGTTATATGCGCTACGCTGGTTTATGGGGATGACAGCCCTTGTCGGTTGTATCCTGCTAGTGCTCGATTATGGTTTTTATCTGCCCTTAAAGGCTCACCAATGGCTTGAAGACGGTTTTCTCATCATTGGATCTCTTTTTGTTGTCGTCTATCTCTTGCAACTTGTTATTCGGCAAAATCGCTGGAAATATCTCCGGGCGAATAGAATCAAGTATGTCGTGACAGGATTGATTCTCCTGGAAATGTTGGTTGTCTATCTGTTTCAATGGCAATTTGAGGAAATGACGATTTTTCAAGAACTTTCCGCCATCACCTCCAGACGACCCCATACACTCATCCTTCAATGGTATATTCTCTTTAATACTCTTCGTTGGCTTGTGAAGGTCACTCAATTTCTGGCGCAATTCCATACCTCGCCGGCCAGATTTATCCTCCTCAGTTTCACAAGTGTAATCGGACTTGGAACCGGCCTGTTACTGCTCCCAAAATCCTCGACAATCGCCTTATCCCCAATTGATGCTCTGTTTACGGCAACATCAGCGGTGTGTGTTACGGGACTTATTGTTGTTGATACGGCCGTCGCGTTCACCAAAACCGGGCAATTGATTATTCTGACACTCATTCAAGTAGGTGGGTTAGGAATCATGACCATCACCGCGTTTTTCAGCCTCTACATCGGAAAACAGATGAGTGGGCGCGAACAGGCCTTATTGGAAGATATGCTCGATACCGACCGGTTAGCCAAACTCGGCTCTATTTTGAAAGCCATCTTCTTCACCACCTTTTTCATCGAACTGTGCGGTGCTCTCCTGCTGTATTTCAGTTGGCGTAACGACTTTCAATCAGCGTACGAATGTTTCTATTCTTCAGGGTTTCACTCGATTTCAGCCTTCTGTAACGCCGGATTTTCCACTTATTCTGACAGTCTAATGGGATATGCCGGACATATGCACCTCAATACGATTATGTGCAGCCTGATTATCATCGGTGGTATTGGTTTTGGAACGTTACAAAATCTATGGACCTATGCCTTGTCTGCCAGGCAAAAGACGGCTCCTTACCTCACTGTACAAACAAAGTTGGTTCTTATTATGACAGTATGTTTACTTGTCTTAGGGAGTATCCTCTTTTTTGCGTTCGAGTTCGATCATGCGCTGCTGAACGATTCGTGGAAAGAAAAATTATTGGGATCGTTTTTTCAATCAGCCACCTTTCGAACAGCAGGCTTCAATACGGTCGATTTTTCCGAATTTCGCGATACAACGCTGTTGTTTGCGATTGTCTTTATGTTTATTGGAGCTGCGCCAGGGTCGACTGGTGGAGGGATCAAGGTGACGACGATTGCCATCCTCCTCAGCACAGTCTTTGCCATTGGACGGGGACGAACACGGGTAGATCTTTTCCGGCGAACCATTCCGATGATGGTGTTTTATCAAACTCTTGTCGTCATTACGATGTACCTTCTGATTGCGTTTACAGTGTGGTCTGTGTTAACGGTCACCGAAGAACAACGCCCAATCGAATTGTTGTTTGAAACGGTTTCCGCCCTCGGAACTGTTGGCCTGACGACAGGTGTCACTCCGCAGCTCAGTCTCATTGGAAGGTTGTTGATTATTTGTACGATGTTTTTAGGCCGTATTGGACCTTTTACTTTAGCGCTCGCCATTGGGCAGCGGCAACAGACCGAACGTTACCGCTATCCGGAAGAACGAGTACAGATCGGATGAGAAAACGTTTTGCTGTTATTGGACTCGGTGTGTTTGGCCGAACGCTCACAAAAACCCTGACACAATTAGGCGCAGAAGTCATTGCCATTGATAACACACAGGAATCGATTGAGGAAATCGGAGATGATGCGTTGTTCCCGGTTCAGATGGATGGGACGGATCAGGAAGCATTAGAAGCCCAGGATATTAAGGACGTCGATGCCGCAATCGTCGCGATGGGAGATAACTTTGAAGAAGCTCTCTTAACCGTCGTAACGTTGAAGCAGAAAATTGGGGTCCCAAAAGTCATTGCCCGTGCCAGGACAAGTATCCGAAAAGAAATTCTCGAACAAGTTGGCTGTGATAGAGTCGTTCTGCCGGAAGAAGAAATGGCACATAATCTCGGAAAAGAGCTTATTTCCGGACTGTTTGTCGAACAGATCGAGATTAGTAAGAATTATAGTATTGCGCACTTGGTCGCTCCTGAAGAGTTTGCCGGAAAACAGATTGTTGAACTCCAACTCCGAGAGACTTATGACATCAATATTGTGGCGGTGAAACGAAAGGTTCCCCATCATACGTTATTAGGGAAAGAAACTGAAAAAACAATTGTGATGGTTCCGAAACCTGATGACACGATCGTACAAAATGATCTCCTTGTCGTGTTCGGGCATGACAAAAATTTGGGGCGTCTTGCATCAATCGTCAAGAAAGATTAAACGTAGGACACCACGATGAAGGATCGTCCTCACATTTCTGAAGAGGTGTTGTCAAGAATCTGGCAGGAACAACTTTTCCTGAGTGAGAGTTTAACTACACCCGAAGGACGTGCTGTTCATATTATTCGACGTGGACGGAAAAATTACGATAATGGCCCGGATTTTAAAGGGGTGTTGATCCGTATCGCAAACGAGGTTTATGAGGGCGACGTTGAACTGCATATCGAACAAGGAGATTGGCACGCCCACGGACACGACAACGATCCGGCCTACGATCGGACGATTCTGCATGTCGTGTTTTGGCCTCCGAAAGAGAATGCTCCGACAATGACTCAAACCTCTAAAGGCGATGTTGTCCCCACAGTGATCGTCAGTTCCAGTCTCTCAGAACCGATCGAGATGTTGCAAGAACGTTTTCTCGATCGTGACAGCTATCGGCAGGAACGTTTTCATGAGTGCCGCGTGCGTCTGGCTGAGATGTCTTTGAAAGGCATTCTGCGACAGCTACGGCAAATCGGACGAGAACGACTTGAAGAGCGAGTAACCTTATTTGAACAACGCCTTGAGAATGAAGAGCTTGAACAGATTTTGTATGAAGCGATTTGTGAAGGGTTGGGGTATTCGAGCAATAAAGTTCCCTTTCGGGAACTCGCCGGAAGGCTCCCATTGGGGAAGATTATGGATCATCTTCCCCAGCAAGCGGGAATATCACCACCGCCATTATTGTGGATTCAAGCCATGCTGTTCGGAACTGCAGGCCTGTTACCGAAAATCACCCCACCAGATTCGGAGACCGAGGCATATGTTACGGAACTTCGATCGTTATGGGATATGCTTGCACCTTCTCTCGATCTGCACCCGATGAGCGCTGAACAGTGGCATTTTTTCCGCTTACGCCCACCCAATTTCCCGCCCCGCCGTCTGGCCGCACTGAGCTATTTAATTGTGGATTATACGATTCAACCACTACTGGAAGGCTATCTGCAACTCTTCAAACTCCTGCGCACCCGGGAAAAACAAAACAAACAGAACATTCGCCTCTTAGAACGAACGCTGGAGATTCCATCGTCGGGCTATTGGAAGGGCCGCTATCTGTTCGGGAAAACGACGGCGATCGAGCAGGATCGCAACCTGCTGGGACAGGCTCGAATCCGAGATATCATCATCAGTGCCGTGCTACCGGTCGTGTTGCTGTATGCTCGACAACACTCTTCCCCCGAATTAGAATCGCAAATCATGCAAACGTACGAAATCTTCCCAGCCCCGCCATGGGGCAGGGAGACAAAAGAGGTGGCTGATCGTCTTTTCTTGAATCACAAAATTCCTGCCGCTCGAATTCGAACGGCAATGCTCTACCAGGGCATTCTGCATCTTCAAAAACACTTCTGCGCACTGCCGGCCTGCGCTCAGTGTGCATTCGGATCTCGTGGACGGTAAGCCCGCTTATGCAAAGTCGTCCTCTCTCTCAAAAAGATGAGATATCTAAAACGCGCAAAAGCTCTCGTATTTTACTTAGAGCCTATAACGTCTCTCATTTCATCAGTTCCTGTCAACCCAAAAAATGAAGTTCCTTTTTGAAAGCGAGCTTACGCTTTTCATAGATGACATATGTTATCATTCTAAGCAAACGGACGAAAGAATAGGGATAAAAATTCACTCATGAAAAAAGAATGTTGAAATCAAATTCGTGATAAAATATATTGACGAAAGGAGTCCTCCCTCTATAAAAGCTTTTTATAAAGTAAGGGATCTTAATTTTTGGACTGAAATAATTCTAATCGAGACTATTTTTTTCAGCCGCAAGTCTCCTCTCTATGAAAAATGAAAAAATCACGCTCAATCAACGGGAACAGTTTTTGTTTAAAGCTGCGGACATCCTGCGCGGCAAGATGGATGCCTCCGAATATAAAGAATTCATCCTTGGAAGGCTTTTCATCAAGCGCATGTCGGATGGGATCGATCGAAAACAGCAAGAGCTGATTGTCAAACATTACGCCCACCCTTTCCAGCGAGTCGGCGGAGAAGGATCACGACATGATCCTGTACGCCGAATAAGATGCAGCTTGATTATCGGATCATTTATTTACAACGAACAACCAACACGATTACGATCGTACGCGCACCGGAAGGTTCAGCGTCTGAAGGCGTCAAAACTGCGGGTGAGTCAAAAAAATGTGGCTCCATCAGAAGTTGTCCCACCCTCAAAAGTACAGTTATACTCCTCGCCGCAAAGAATGTATATCAGGGATATCGGTTTGACTGGAGATCGAGCAGAGTCAAAAAGAAGAAAAAGGACAATCTGAATTTCAACTGGAAGCTCATTAAAGTCCCGGTGTTCGTCATCGACTACGTAATCGTATATGAATTGACACATTTTCTTACTTAAAGCCAAAAAATGGCTGAAGGAACACGGAGAGATTCTGGGGCAGAAGTTTTAACAATAACGTTGTTGCTCGATAAGAGACAATACTACTCGTGCAGCCTGTCGAAGCGAGGGCGCATGCTTGACTCGGCATGAGCAGCCTTTTTTCAGGGGAAATTCCATTATTGAGCAACGACTCTAATACAGAACGATTAATATGAAATTTGTTGCTGATTTTCACATCCATTCCCATTATTCCCGCGCCACGAGCAAAGCGTTGAATTTCGAGAACCTGTACAAATGGGCGCAATTAAAAGGCGTACAGGTCGTCGGGAGCGGCGACCTGACACATCCCGGCTGGCTGGAAGAAATGCGGGAGAAGCTCGAACCGGACGGAGATGGGTTATTTCGATTGAAAGATGAATATGCAAGCGCAGTTCAAGCTGAAATACCGGTGGCCTGCCAACAGCCGGTGCGGTTCATTCTTTCAGGAGAAATCAGCAACATCTATAAAAAAAACGACAAAACCCGCAAAAATCATAATGTTGTCTTCTTACCGTCCCTCGAAGCAGTAGAACAATTTCAAATCGAGCTGGAAAAAATCGGCAACATTCGTTCCGATGGCCGTCCTATTTTAGGACTCGATGCCCATGATTTGCTGGAAATGGTGCTGGAAACCAACCCAAGAGCCTATCTTATTCCCGCCCATATCTGGACGCCCTGGTTCTCGTTATTCGGCTCGAAGTCTGGCTTTGACACCATTGAAGAATGTTTCGAGGATTTAACGCCGCACATTTTTGCCCTGGAAACCGGCCTCTCCTCTGACCCGCCGATGAACTGGCGGCTTTCCGCACTGGATCGCTATACCCTGGTTTCGAATTCCGACGCCCATTCCCCACAAAAACTCGCACGCGAGGCAAATCTCTTCAACACAGAGCTTTCCTATCCTGCGATATTTGAGGCCCTGAAAAGTGGGAACCCCGACACCTTTCTCGGCACGATCGAATTTTTCCCGGAAGAGGGGAAATATCATTACGACGGCCATCGAAAATGTCATGTGTGCTGGGACCCCAAAACCACATTAGAACATCACGGCATCTGCCCGCAATGCGGCAAGGGTGTCACTGTCGGCGTGATGCACCGAATCGAAACCCTGGCAGACCGTGATGAAGGCTTGAAGCCCGACAACGCCAACCCATTTTACAGTCTGATTCCGCTGCCGGAAATTTTGTCGGAAGGCTATGGTGTCGGCCCGAGCAGCAAACGCGTTCAACATGGTTACGAGAGCTTACTGACGAAGCTCGGTTCCGAACTCTCGATTCTCCGGGATATTCCTCTTGAAGAAATCGAGCGTATCGGTGGAAAGATTCTGGCGGAAGGGATCCGGCGCATGCGAAAGGGCAAAGTCATCGCCGAAGCCGGGTTCGACGGAGAATTTGGCGTTATCAAATTATTCGAGAAGCAAGAACGGGAGTCACTGACCGCGCAGTTAGGCTTTTTCCCGGCAGCATCAGGGAACAAACCCGCGCCGCCGAAGACGCGAAAAAAAATGACACCTCGGGTTGCTGAAAAAAGCAACAACAGCTATAGAACAGAGAGCCCCGGAAAGTCTCTTCATTCCCTGGCTACCGGCCCAAATCCCAACAAAGCTCCCGGATTGAATACGGAACAACAGGAAGCGGTCGTGTGTACGGAGCATTCTCTTATCATCGCGGCAGGTCCGGGAACCGGGAAAACCCTTACATTGACGCGCCGTATCGCACATTTACTCAAAAAGAAATCTGTGCCACCCGTACAGATTCTGGCGATCACCTTTACCAATAAAGCGGCTGAGGAGATGGTCGAACGCCTGACACAACTCGTTGGGACAGACACGACAGCCCAGATGACGATCAAAACCTTTCATGCCTTGTGCGCGATGATCTTGCGCGAACAACATGAAGCAGCCGGCATTGCCCGGCAGTTCACAATATGCAGCGAATCCGACCGGCGCACCCTGCTGAAAATTTGCTGCCCGGAATTGAAAGAAAAAGACCGCAGCCAGTATCTGGAGGTGATTTCATCAGCGAAAAATCAACTTTTGACGCCAGATGCTGTCTCAGAAGGTCAAAGACTCGGAGAAGACAGCGATTCGGGGCTGCCGCCGAACTGGAAACAATCGAAGATTCCAAGCTTTACCGCAATCTATCGTCGTTATCAGGCCGCTTTGCAAGAACAACAGTGTGTCGATTTCGATGATTTAATTTTTCTCACTATTCAGCTTTTCGAAAACGTGCCGGGACTGTTGTCTCACTACCAGAATCGCTTTCGCTGGATTTCGGTTGATGAATATCAGGATTTGAATTTTGCGCAATACCGGCTGCTCAAGCTCCTAAAATCCGACACCGTCAATCTCTGCGTGATCGGCGACCCGGATCAGGCGATCTATGGATTTCGCGGAGCGAAACGAGAATATTTCCTGCGATTCCAGCACGATTTCCCCGACACGAAAACCTTATACCTGAAACAGAATTATCGCTCGACCCAATTCATTCTCAAGGCCTCGCAACAGATCATTACCAAAAGTCGTGATAACAGAATACCGCTGCATGTCTGGTCGGATGTAGTCAGCAAACGCAGAATCGACATGTATCAGGCCCCGACGTACAAGGCCGAGGCAGAATATGTTGTGCATGAAATCGAACGCATGGTCGGCGGAACGACTTTTTTTTCACTCGATTCCAGCCGAGTCGAGTCACATGAAGGAAGCGTACATTCCTTCGGCGATTTTGCCGTACTCTACCGGCTCGGAGCGCAAAGCCAGCCGCTGTTCGAAGCCTTTCAGCGTTCCGGCATCCCTTATCAAATTGTGGGACACGCATCATTCTACGAACGACAAGAGATTCAAGAAATACTGGCCTATTTATGGTTGCTTTTTAATCCGAGCTTACGGCTTCATCTCGAGCATATCCGCAAAACAGAGGTCGAAGTCTTTTCCTTTTTGAAAACACTCCGGCAATCCAGTGGAACGGCGACTGTGCTCGATATAATCGAGCAGATCTGCAGATGTTGTTCCAATCACAAGCAGAACGAGAAACCCAGCGAACACATCATGCGGCTCATGAAGAACGCCCGACCATACGAAAATCGCCTCGCAGACTTCCTGGAAACCGTGGCGCTTCACAAAGAGAACGATGAATACGATCCGCGGGCTGACCGCGTCACCTTAATGACCTTACATGCATCGAAGGGACTCGAATTCCCTGTGGTATTTTTGGTGGGGTGCGAAGAAACGCTTTTACCCTATCAGCGCGATGGCAAACCCTTTGATCTCGACGAAGAACGGCGGCTGTTTTATGTCGGTATGACACGCGCCCGAGAAAAACTCATCCTTATGCATGCCAAACGGCGGTTCTTGTTCGGCCAAACCCAGCACAATGCGCCGTCCCGTTTTCTGAACGATATCGAAGATGCCTTGCTCGACCTCCAAATCCGCGCCCAGCGGACACGGAAAAAAAAGAAGGCAGAAGATACTCAGCTCGCGCTTTTTTCGTGAAAGGGAAAATTGTGGATAGAAATCGTCTACCGCTTTTCTGTAGATTTGTCAAGCAGGGAAGTCGATATTTTTTGAAACCTGACTTGGGGATGAGTCAGATAAAAAAGTTCCCATTCACTGAGGAACCTACAAGTATAAAAATCATAAGATTAGAGTTGACAGAGACTTCATGCTGTCGGAGTTTGTCTCAAATATTCTGCCATCTCATAAATCTGGGTGCAGAATTTCTGTCGTACGTCTCGGGGTACGCGTCTTGCACCGCTGACACTGAAGAGGTAACAAAGCATGAGCCAAAAAGTTCTTTTGGCTCTGAAAACGAGAAATTGGGAAACATACATGGACAAATCGCAGACAACATTTCAGGCGACTGTGACGGACGAACGTAAATCGCCCTTACAAAGATATCAAGACACTGTGCTTGGCCGTTCAGGACTGGGCTATCTTTTGAAATACGAACTCATTATGCTCCTGTGCAGTTGGGTTCCGGGGGCGTTCGGATTTTTGCTCCGAAAGATGTTCTATCCGTCGCTTTTTGGGAGCGTCGGACGCGGTGTCGTATTCGGACAGAATCTCGTGATTCGTCATCCTCATAAGATCAAGATTGGGAATAATGTCATGATCGATGACAATTGTGTACTGGATGCCAAAGGCAGTCCAGGCCAGGATTTTGTCATTGGGGATAACGTCATTGTCAGCCGCGGCTGCATTCTGAGCGCCAAAAAAGGGACCTTATCAATCGGCGACAATACGAATTTCGGCTCAGATTGTTTGGTATATGCTGTCAAAGAAACCTCTATCGGGCGTGATACCTTGTTTGCGGCTCAATGTTACGTCGGCGGTTCCATGTACCACATCGACCGCACGGATATTCCACCGATTCAACAAGGATCTTACGCGAACGGTGTGACAATTGGCGATGGTTGCTGGTTAGGAGCCGGTGTAAAAGTCATTGACGGTGTCACGATTGGTGACGGCGTGATCCTGGGAACCGGCGCAGTTGCGAATAAAAATATCGAAGCATTCACTGTCGCCGTCGGTGTTCCGGCAAAAGTCATTAAACAGCGTAAAGCGTAGTACGAGTTGCGAGTTGCGAGTTGCGAGTGACAACGCGTAACCCGTAACCCGATTTTTTATTATGCGTGTTGTGATTGTTGGTTTAGGAGAAGTGGGATCGTATTTAGCCACGATCTTGTCATCTCATGAAAAATATGACGTCGTTGGGATCGATAACGATCGCAAACGAATTGACGTACTTGAAGAATCCTATGATATTCAGACAGTCGAAGGCTATGGATCGGCTCCTCATGTGCTCAAAGAGGCTGAAGCCAGTAGTGCTGATATCTTTCTGGCGGTGTCGAATAATGATGAAGTCAACATTGTTGCTGCGTTGATCGCGCAGAAACTCGGTGCGAAGTTTACGGTCGCGCGCGTCAGCAACCCCTTATATCTGGAAGAGGAACAGCTCAGCGATTACGAGGATTTGGGCATTAACCTGTTAATCTCTCCTGAACGGCGAACGGCTCTGACGCTGTTTCAATCGATCGAATATCCTCAATTTCTAAAAGTGAATACCCTGGGCGACGGCCGGGTCCACGTCAACCAATATCGAATTTCTCCCCACAGTCCTTTCGCCTATAAAGAAATTAAGAGCATTTCTCTCACAAAAGATATGCTAATTGTCGGCATTACTCGGAAACAAGATTTCCTCTTCCCAACTGCCGACACGGTCATTCTCCCGAATGATACATTGTTTATTGTCGGTAAGAAGGAAATCATGCGCGACACGAAGTCAATTCTGCCGATCGAAACCAAAGATATTAAGCGGGTTGTCCTCTTCGGATCCAGCAAAACCAGTTACTTTCTGGCGAAAATGCTCGAAAAAAAATACCGCGTCATTGTGATAGAACCGAACCAGGAAAAAAGTGATTGGATCGCAGACTTGTTGAGTAATACGGCTATTTATAACGATGACATTTTCCAGTCGAATCTGCTGGATGAACTCTTGTTGAGTGAACACGATTATTTTATTGCCATGACGGAATATGATGAACTCAACTTGCTTTCTTCAATCCTGGTGAAGGAAAAAGGTGTCTCGATGATAGCCTGTGTGATTCATCGATCGTATTTGCTTTCATCAGTGGAGAAAGCCGGTATTCATCAAGTCTTCAGTCCTCAGATGATTATTGCCAATGATATTGCCGGAATCATCCGATCGAGAGAGGTGCTGACCTTCCAGAATTTTCAGAATATTGAACCCGAATTTGTCGAACTCGAACTCAAACCACACTCATCACTAGTCGAGAAAGCGCTGCTCGATATTGCACTGCCCCCCCAAACGTTATTTGTTGCGGTGTTACGGGGCAAGGATGTCTTTATTCCTCGCGGTGATACGATATTGAAGGCCTCGGACAAAGTGATTGTGCTGTGCTTAAAAGAAAACTTTAACTCGCTTGTGGAACTGTTTCATCCTGATGAGATATAATGTTATTGCACGATTATTAGGCTTTTTGATTCTTTCGATTTCAGCTAACATGCTCGGCTCACTCGCCTGGGCGATCTATTTCAAAGAAGCGGTCTGGCAGCACCTCTTACTATCGATGGTAATCTCCGGTTTGCTTGGATGGGGCCTTGTCTGGCTCGGAAAAAATCATAAAGATACTCATCTCTCACGTCGAGAGGCGATGCTGATGGTCGGCGGAGGATGGTTTGTTGCGGGGCTGGTCGGAGCGCTTCCGTTTTATCTGAGTGGCTGGATCCCTCACTATTATGACGCATTTTTCGAGACGATCTCCGGTTTTACGACCACAGGAGCTTCGATCTTGACAGATATCGAGGCTCTGCCGAAAGGTCTGCTGTTCTGGCGTAGTTATACGCACTGGCTGGGCGGAATGGGCATCATCGTCCTCTTTGTTGCAATCTTTCCGTTTTTGGAGATCAGCGGCAAAAAAATGTACCAATTCGAAGTTCCCGGGCCTGATGTCGGAGGGTTAAAGCCGAAAATCCAGACATCCGCTTTTATTCTCTGGGCCATTTATGTCGGCATTTCAGTGGCGGAGACTTTTGCCCTGTGGGCGGCAGGCATGACACTGTACGATGCCATGTGCCACACCTTCGGCACCATGGCGACCGGCGGATTTTCCACGAAAAATACCTCAGTCGGGTTTTATGATAGTCCCCTCATCCATTTGATCATCACGCTGTTTATGGTGATCGCTGGTGCAAACTTTTCGCTCTATTATTTTTTACTGAAAGGGAAGCTTACCCAGGTCTATCGTGATACGGAGTTAAGGGTGTATCTGTTGATCATTGCTGGTTCAACGGTCGTATTTACCTATCTGCTCTATACAAAGGATTTTTTCGCCAGCCTGTTCTCATCCTGGGTGTGTGCCATATTTAATGTGGTTTCCATCATGACGACCACAGGATATGGCACGACAGATACCGATTTATGGCCAATGCTGACAAAGGTATGGCTGTTGATCTTAATGTTTATCGGCGGATGCGGAGGATCGACCGGCGGCGGCATTAAAGTGGTGCGCTATGTGATGCTGTTAAAATATGCCTATGCTCAGATCATTAATTCGTATTCGCCCCAGCGAAAATTTGTGGTCAAACTCGCAGGGAAACCGGTCAGCCAGCCGATTATCGACAGAACGCTGGGCTTCTTTTTTCTCTATCTGTTTGTGTATGGAATTGGGATACTCGTCGTCGCAGCTTATGGCTACGATTGGCCGGTCACAATATCCTCGGTGGCAGCCTGTCTGAACAATATTGGTCCAGGTTTTTCACTGGTTGGCGCAACCGGCAATTATGCGTTTATGGCCCCATTCCCGAAAGTATTTCTGGCCATCTACATGGTCGCCGGACGTTTGGAACTGTTTGCCGTATTAATCTGCCTTGTACCGGATTTCTGGAAGCGGTAACAGTAATTGTTTATGGCCACGAATTATACAAATTACACGAACAGTTTATTAAAGGGTTTTGTTTTTCCTTGCGTGTAGTTCGTGTGGTTCGTGGTTCCACTCTTTTACTCAAAAACTACGACATCTTTACCGTGTAATTTTCCCAACACCCGATTGGCGATTAGTTCAAGATGAGAACTGATCGTCACAAAATTGAAATTACCTGTTGGGACGGTCAATACCGGGCACAGCATAACTCCTTCTATCCATCCATCATACAGCATATTTAACTGTTGCAAGTACTCCTTCCTGATACCCTGTTCCTCATCGTGCCCACGCTGCCGAAGCAGAACGGAGCTGAACATCCAGCGTCAAAGAACATGACAGTACGAGAATGATTCCTTAGAAAATTATTTTGTGGACCGCATCTTTTTTCCAAAAGAAGATGCTTATCTGTTGACGGTTCAGATGGGTTATGAGTCATTGTTTACGATGAAAAAGATCCGAAAGAATATAGAACGAATATGTGAAAGAATCCCCAATTGGGAGGGACATAGATATGCAAGAACTGCAAAACAAAAAAGCTTTTATTTGCGACATGGATGGAGTCATTTACCATGGGAACCGCTTATTGCCAGGTGTCCCGGAATTTTTAGAATGGTTACGAACCGAAAACAAGAACTTCCTGTTTTTAACGAATAGCAGCGAACGCTCACCCCGCGAACTTCGAGAAAAAATGCGCCGTTTGGGCCTGGAAATCGGAGAGGAACATTTCTATACCAGCGCCCTGGCCACAGCAGCCTTTCTCTCGCAACAGACGCCCCACGGCAGCGCCTTTGTGATTGGTGAAACCGGGATGGCCAATGCTCTCTACAATGCCGGATTTTCAATGAATGACTCCAATCCTGACTATGTCGTTGTCGGCGATACGCGCAGCTATAGCTATGAAAAACTTGAGCAGGCCGTCAGACTCGTTCGGAATGGCGCAAAACTCATCGGTGCAAACCCGGATCTCACTGGCCCGACGGAGAATGGGATTTCACCTTCCACAGGAGCCCTCATTGCCCCGATCGAACTTTCGACTGGCTCCAAAGCCTATTTCGTTGGGAAACCGAATCCGTTAATGATGCGTCATGCCCTGAAACGCCTGGGACACCGCCGCGAAGAAACGGTCATTATTGGTGACAGAATGGATACTGATATCATCGCCGGAATAGAGTCGGAGATTACGACAGTCCTGGTGTTAAGCGGGGTGACAAGCCGGGAGGAGTTGACACATTTTGCTTACTGTCCTCGTTACATCCTGGATGGAGTAGGAGACATTGTACCGTGAGATGTGATGAATTGGGTCTAAATACTGTCCAGGGTTCTTCTTTGATTTGACAATTGAACGAGATGATCTGCCAAACTTCTCTTCTCATGAGATGTCAATTCATCTGCGAGAAAGACTGTCTGCCTCCGGAAAGAGATTGACAGAAAATGGCTGTCGAGAGAAAAAAGCCTTAGACAAAACCGACGAATACGTTAGATGAAGGAAAAAGCGATAGCAACACACCAGTTGAAAAACTCGTAAGGAAGGCATGGTCGTGAACAACCACATAAACAACCGGGGCAATCGATATGGAGGGCGTTCTATTACGCAGCTATGAAAACGTTCAGCGTCTTACTCATCGTATCGTTTCTCATCGGCTCAGGCATGACGTTTCTGCTGTTTGCTCCAAACTCACCTCACAGCGACCCAATTCGAGTCGAGTATCAGGAAACTTTCGGCACATTCGGTCACAACGCCAGTGCGATCTATCAACGTTACGGAACAGAGGGTTTGAACCTCCTCCAAGACCATCAGGTCGAAGGTCTGGGAACCATAACGCGTTACGAGAACGGATTTCAACTGCTGCAGCCCTATATGGAGCTTGACATCATCTTCCAGCTCTTTCGAACCCACGGCGACCGCCTCGAGGTCTTGTTGAAACTCTTCCAACCCGAAACAATCGCTCATGCTTACGACGAGTTTGGGGAAAACGGGTTACACTATATCATTGACGAGCCCGAAGTCTATTTCTTGCTGCAACGTTATGGAGACCGCCTTTTGCAATTAGTTAATGCAAAAGGGCCAATCATGTTTTCCCTCATCAGGACCTATCAGCCGGAATTTCTTGAACTTTATTACGATGATGCCCTATTCACAGCGATTTCTCATTTTGGGATTGATGGGTTGCTGGCGTTCAAAACATATCGAGGTATGGCAAGTAAAATTTTTCGGCTTTTCGCCGAGGATGAACGTTTTGCGGCAATTCTTCGGCGGTATGGCTACCAACAAACTATCCCGGTGCTGTACCATTTTTACCATACGCAGGGAGCTGTCGCCGAGCTCAACGATCGTATAACCACATTCAGTATTTCCCAATTGTTTCAAACAGCATCCGACCGCACTCAACAAATCGCCCAATTCGATCAAGCCACACGAGAGCATACCGGATTAGATCGGGCCAATTGGGCTTTGCAACGCCTGTATGAAGATGGTAATTCATTTTTACGACAGTTTGCAATTTCAGAAGATGGGAGCGTTACCTTTTTACAGATCGTCTCCATCACAGATTTTCTCGAAAACGCATTTATCGGCAACCTCAAAAACCTGGGTCCGCCATCTTCGATCGCCTCTCCGTCACAGCCGGAATCGTGCGAACAATTTGCGGCAGCGCTGGATATCCTTGGGCTGCTCCCCTATGAATCGCTCCTTTCCCAACAAGTCAGATGTCTCTATCTGCAAGCAGGCTTAGCGAACGCTCAATCAGTCGAAGATATCAAAGGTTTGCTGCTTCTTGACCAACATGAAGAGCTTGCCAACCGATATGGAGAGGCAGTCATTCCTTTTATCATTCAATATGGAGACCGGGGCATTCAACTTTTACAGGAGACCAATGGTGAAATATTGCAATTGGTCAATATGTATGGGGAGAGCTTGATCGGCTACACAGCCCGTTATGGGGTGACGACGTTCGAAATGATCCGTGAATATGGCGAACAAGCCCTGGAAGCCATTATGCAAACCGACGGCGCAGTAATTCCCTACATTCAACAGTATGGCAGCGACGTTTTCCCGATTCTGGCTCAACCGGATGGACTGCAATTGTTACTGCTGTGTCCCGCCTTTGGCGACGATATTCTCCAATATGCTGCACGCTATCCGGGAGAATTTTTTCAGGCGCTTTTATACTACGGTTCACCTGTAGTAAGAGCGCTTCGGGCTTATAATAAGCAGGCTATGACGCTTGCCAGGAAACATGGAAACGATGTGTTCCAGTATTTGGGGATATACGGCAATAAGGCTCTCCGCCTAGTGAGAACAGGGAAAATGGGAGTTGTGCTTGCAAGGCTTCTGCCAGATGAATTCTGGCAACAATCAGCAGAACAACTGTTTCGACATGGAACAGTGGGAATCTATCTACGCCTTTTTTTCAGGCATCCCGGCACATTTCATGCATATATCGGACAATTGGGGAACACACTGCTGTCGGTAAAGCCGCTCTATATTCAGCTTATCTTCTGGACATTCGTGATGCTTCTATTTCTCTCCGTTTTGACAATCATCTCCAAACTCTTAATAAAATTTTTTCTTGAGTAAATTCATACTTCGGCGTATCTCTGGTCCCACATAGAGAGACTCCTTCTTTCTGTTATGAAAGACGTGGCAATACTAACTTCCCGCAACAACAGAAAACCGGGCGTTCGTGTTGAGTTCTCCGACGCATCGTAAGCCCCTTCAACATGCTCAACACGAGCGGCCTATTGAACGACCTGTTCAGCCGAAATTCATGTGGTTTCGTGCTACTGAGGTTCTTCTTTGTTCCGTCCAAAAGGTGAAATTTCACGCAGACGACGGATAATCGGCGGAAGTTCTTCGAGTATATAATCAATGTCATCTTCAGTATTAAACCGACTTAAACTTAAACGAAGTGAGCCGTGAGAAAAGGTAAATGGCACGCCAAGAGCTCGCAAAACATGCGATGGTTCCAGGGAACCGGAGGTGCAGGCAGACCCGGACGAAGCGGCAATCCCTTTTTCACTCAGCATCAACAAAATCGCTTCCCCTTCAACATACTTAAAACTGATGTTCAAAGTATTCGGCGTCCGTTGGGTTGCATGACCATTCACTCTTGAATCTGGAATAGTAGAGAGCAATCCTTGCTCCAGGCGATCCCGCAGGGCTTTTACGCGTGTCGCCTCATCCTTAAGGGCAGCCTGTGCAAGCTCTGCGGCTTTCCCGATGGCGATAATCGAGGCGGTATTCTCGGTTCCGGGGCGTCGTCCTCGCTCCTGATGCCCACCAACCAACAATGGACGAAATTTCGTACCGCGCCGAATATACAAGATCCCGATTCCCTTGGGAGCATGGAACTTATGCCCGGAGAGCGACAGCATATCAATCGTCTCGATCTCCTGCATATCCAAGGGAATTTTGCCAGCAACTTGTACCGCATCCGTATGGAACAGGATACCTTTTTCGCTGGCAATTCGACTCAACTTCTCAAGAGGCAGGATTGTGCCAGTCTCATTATTCGCATACATGATCGACGCAATGGCCGTATCCTCCCGAATTGAATCGTACAACTCGTCAACATCCACCATTCCATCCTGATCGACAGAAAGAAATGTTACTCCGTATCCGCGTTTCGAAAGGTGTTTACAGTAATTCAATACCGCCGGATGTTCGACCTTGGTCGTTATGATGTGCCGCTTCTGGGGCGACGATGTGAGGGCGCTATGAATCGCCATATTATCACTTTCCGTGCCGCAGCTTGTGAAAACAATCTCTGTTGGCTCGGCATTCAACATGGCGGCCACGCGCTCTCGCGCCTCAACCAGCTTTTTTTCTACCTGCCCCCCAAACACATGCATGCTTGACGGGTTCCCATAGTACTCGCTGAGATACGGCAGCATTTCTTGCACGACACGCTCATCGACTTTTGTTGTCGCATTATTATCCACATACACCTGACGTTTCGTCATGCCATCACCCACTTTCCTTCAAGTATGACATACGTTCGGAAAAAACGTATCTCACAATTGTTCTATCGCCTAAATCGTAAAATTCTACTCCTCATTCTCTGTTAAAAAGACATTAAGCATACTGCGTACATAATCATGTGTATTCTCTTGCTATTTGTCAAGAGCCCTATGAAAAATCTTCTCCGAATTCTTCCAGCTTATACATTTTTTTGCGTTTGTGCTGCAAGTTTCTCATCAGTCGCAAAACTCCACTTTCCTTGTAACGACGGATAGCGTAATGAACATTTCAGCTCCGATAAAAACTGACGTTTTGAAATCTCTCTCGCTCCCAGGCTCATCAAATGCTCAGTCATGAACTGGCAATCAATAAAATCAAATTGCCGATCTTTCGCATACTCAACCAGAGAGTACAAAGCCACTTTCGACGCATTGCTTTTTCGGGTGAACATCGATTCTCCCAAAAAACACCGCCCCACAGACACCCCATAGAGTCCACCTGCCAGCCCCCCCTTGTGCCAGGTTTCGAATGAATGGGCGTAGCCAGCTTCGTGAAGCCGGCAGTACGCCCCGATCATCTCATCCACGATCCATGTGCCGTCTTGTCCTACTCGGGGGACAGAGGCACATGATCTGATAACCTGCTCGAATGCTGTATCTATTGTGATTTCAAACAATCCTTTCCTCAGGACTTTTCGTAGACTTTTGGACACAACCAGTTCATCAGGATATAACACGGCTCGCGGATCGGGAGACCACCATAAAATCGGGTCACCTTCTGAATACCAGGGGAAGATTCCCATTTGATATGCTAAAAGAAGTCGTGGCACACAGAGATCTCCGCCAACCGCTAGCAGCCCATCTTCTCTCGATAATTCAGGGGCTGGAAAGATAATATCATCGGTCAAAAGGTACACTGGCTTCATACAATTGCTCATTGAGAATTGAGAATTGAGAATTGAGAATTGAATACATGATGCCTCCTGCAGCAGTTACCACAGTAACAGCAGGCCAATGACTTCTGCGACAAGGAGAGGATCGAAAGGTTTGACAATGAAGATTTCGGCGCCGAGTTCAAAAACCTCGTCCCGTAATTCCTGAAGATCGTTACCACTAATGACGATGATATGCGTATCCGGGGCAAGGCGAAGAATGTGTTCGATCGCGTCAATTCCGCTCACACCGGGCATCGAAAGATCCATTGTCACAAAATTCGGTCGTTGCTCCGTAAACACATCGATCGCTGCTTGTCCGGTGCTTGCTTCACCGACCACCTCACCTCCAAGAATCTCAACGGTCTGCGCTAACGAACTCCTGACAACTTTCGAATCGTCGGCCACCAGAAACCGAACATTCCGTCCGCCTTCTGCAAGGGTTAAATCCTGGCGATAAAAGATATTTGCCTTCCCGATAACCGTGACATCCTGCGGCAACGTCTCCTCAAAAAGGATCGCCGACGGATCGATCTGCTGAAACAAAGATACGTCGTATACCTCCTGTTCGGAAAGCTTTTTGGATATGAGACCATCCTGATAGAGGGCATCACGAAACGCCAGCACACCGATTCGAAACAGGTTATCAAACGTCATGGAATACAGGTTTTTCCGCATTGCTGTGATGAGTTCGTCCTGTGCAATGTCAAAAAAAGGCGCTAATTTTTTGACAATTTCTCGCCGGTGTTCATTGAGTAACTCTGTCGCTTTGCGTAATACCCGTAAAATCGCGATCACTTCTTCCCGGTGATGCTCAATATGTTCATCCGGAACGATCAGGCAGCCTTCATCAACAAGCCAGTTCACATCTCCCTCCATCCCCGGAATTTCTGAACGAGCGCCGGAAAAAAACATCTTCCCCCCAAGGTTACGCGCTTTTGTGGTCCAGGGCTCCCAGCAGGCCAATGCATCGAGGGTTCCCTCTTCGAAACCGATCATTTGCTCGTGAGGCATCAAATTCACAAACTCAACGTTCCGGAGATCAACGCCATAATCCCGCGCCATATTTCTGACAGCAACATGGATTGCCGCATCTTTCGCCATACCGACGCGTTTGCCTTCTAAATCCTTCGGGTGCGTAATTCCCCTGTCCGGCCGGATAATCATTTGCTGTGTTCCGGCAATATCTGCCAACGGCGCAACGATTTTTGTGTGGTAACCTTTATCATTCAATATCATCGACGTAATCGGAGTTTGCAGAACCGCAAAGGGCTTCTTAGAAGCAGCAAGAATTTCGTATGGCATACGTGGTCCTGATTCCAATAAACGATAAGACACGGCGAATCCAGCATCTTTCCGAAAGAGGTCCATCTGAATTGCAAGGGCGAGTTGCGCGGAAATATTCGGATCGTTCGTCCCCCATATTTCAAGCTGCTGTAACATGACACGGTCTTATCGTGGAGCATACCTTGTGGCGAGTTGATCACGCAAAAGGCATACCTGACACAATACTCCATCCTCAGGATATTTATCAAAACAATCAGGACTTTCGTAAAAGAAGTACATATGTCACTGTATGGGGTCGCCTTTACTCTGTCAAGAGATGTCATTCGGGAAAGATCTCGGAAGCATTCCCTATCTGCAGATAAAACCATAGTACGTTATTTTGAAACTCCTGGGCGCTGGTAATTAGAAACAATGAAATTCCCACAGCAATGAGGAAGGAAAAGGGTATATCCACATCACGATTCAGATGCATGAAGAAGCTCTTTTGCTCTGCCATCAAGACGATGAAAGGGGAGCTCAGCAGAACATCTTGACAAGTTATTCGATTTACTTTATACGACTAACGTCAAAGAAGGCAGTAACGGCCTTGGTTTAAATATTGCCTCAAGCCTTGTCCGGCAGAAGCTTGGAGGCAAGATACGCTGTGAGAGCGTAGAAAGATTCCTGTGAAAATGCTTCGTATTAGGTGAGTATTATGGCAACTTTATTAGTAATTGATGACACTGAAGACGTACGAACCCTTGCAAGCCAGGTCTTGGGCGAAGAGCATAAAGTTTTGACCATTGATAGCTGGGTTCACGCATCAAAATATATTTTACAGTATGATATCGATTTGATTCTTCTCGATGTTAATATGCCTGGACTGAGCGGAGATAGGCTAGCAGAAGCACTGATGAAAACAGTAAAAAGCAAACGGCTCAACATCGTGCTTTTTTCAACGATCGATGAGAATGAATTGAGAAAAAAAGCCAAGGCCGTCGGAGCGTTGGGGTATATTCCAAAAACCTTCGACAGGAACGTCCTTCGAGCTCGGGTCCGTCGATTTCTAAAAAAAATCGAGAAATAGGCAGACGGTCCACCGAGGAATCGGTGGGCCGTCTGCATTCGTCTCTTCCTTTGAAACTGCACATACTCTCAGTATAATTCAATAAAAGCGGAAGCGACGGCGTGGGGGACGGGATTTTTCAATGATGTGCATGAGATCCGTTACTCGGCGATTTTCCGTCTGAAAAGGGTTATCGCACATGATACGGACGTCGAGAAGGTTGCCGACCCGAATGTAGCTCCAATCCAGGTTATAATGAATTTTTTTCTCTTTGGCGAGCTTGATAAATTCCCCGCGAATTTTGGCTCTGGTGTCCTGGGGCGGATTAAGAATGGCATCCTGGATTTGGCGGTCAGTTAAGACACGGTCAACCATATCATGACGTTCGAGGATATAATACAAGCCCTTTTCATAGCAAATATCGTGATATTGTAAATCGAGCATCAACACTTTATCCGTGATGTTTCCCCAGGAAAGGTTATGCTTCTGCATATAATCTTCGATGAGTTTATACTTGATCACCCAATCGACTTCACGATCGAGTTGAAACGGATCCTTCTCCAGTGTATTCAGCACATAACCCCATTTATGGATAATATCGATCTCCATCGGTTTCAGGATACGGGTATGCATATACTTGAGCGCCAGATCGAAATATTCCTTCTGAATATCCAGTGCGCTCATCTTTTTGCCGTTGTCCAGTTTGATTTTCCGAGTGCAGGTCATATCGTCGGAAATATCTTTGACCGCTTTAACCGGGTTGCGCAGAGAGAAATCTTTATTCACGAACCCGTCCTCGATCATGCGCAGCACGATAGCGGCGGTACCGGTTTTGAGATAGATCGAATATTCCGACATATTCGAATCGCCGACAATGACGTGTAAACGGCGGTAATTTTCTTCATCGGCATGTGGTTCGTCACGGGTATTGATGATGCTGCGGTCGTTCGTTGTGGTCCCCGATATTTTCTGACAGATATAGTTCGCCCGCTGCGAGACCGTGTAACGTGTACCATGACGCCTATCAAAGATAATCTTTCCAGCTCCGGAGAATATTTGACGCGTCACGAGAAAGGGGATCAGTTGTTCGGCAAGATAATAAAAATTCGCATTCCGGTCGACCAGATAATTTTCGTGGCTGCCATAGGAATTTCCGATGAAGTCAGTGTTATTTTTATAGATCTTTAACGCTCCGGCAATACCTTCTCGCCGGAGCTTCTGTTCGGCATGCTGCCTGAGAGTTTCAAGGATGAAATCGCCAGCTTTTTCGTAGCGGAGCAAGTCGATCGGGTTGGTGCATTCCGGTGTGGCGTATTCTGGATGGTATCCTGTATCTTGATAAAATCTGGCGCCGTTTTCTAAAAAGACATTCAAAAAGCCTTCTGTGGTCACAAGCTGTTCGAAAAGATAGCGAACGATCTTTTCGACAGGCAGCGTTTTACGCCCCTGAGACGTAAAGATGATGCCATACTCGGTTTCGACGCCGTAAATGCGTTTTTCCATCAGTAAAGTGACGAAAATGAACTAAAATGAACTAAAGTGAACTAAAATTGAACATGATTAAAGTATGCGCTCACGTTGGAAACGAGTTTACGTTATAAACTGAATTGTTGAAAAACCTTTTACAGTCTCAACTTCACACGTTAGCTCACTTTTAACTTTCGATCACTTTATCCCACTTTCCAAACGTTCTGTTATCTCAGAGGGAGGAACTCTTCTAAACCTGCGTCCTTCAAGCCCGCGATCCAAAACCGCGATTTCCAGATGATCTTCTCTGATACATTTATCGTCTGTCGTCTTTTCAAGCGCTTTTCGGCAAAGAACCAACGCGCCGTTCAAGGAAAGATTCTCCTGATACTGCTCCCGCAGAAATGTATTCACCACATCCGCATGGCCGCCAATCACCGAATAACCATGATAATCGCTGATACTTCCGTCGAACAAAATATGATACATGGAATTTTTTTCAGGTACTTCTCCGACTTCGACCACCAGAATCTCGACTTCCAAAGGCTTAATTTCTTTTGTGAAAATATTCCCGATAACTTGAGAATAGGCATTTGCAAGAGATTTCCCCGTCACATCAGCACGGCTGTAGGTATAGCCCTTAATGTCGGCATACCGAATTCCTGATTTTCGCAGGTTCTCGAACTCGCTATATTTCCCGACACCAGCAAATGCGATCGCATCATAAATTTCCGAAATTTTGCTCAACGACGAACTGGGGTTTTCTGCCGCCAACAGAATTCCATCGATATATTCTAAAGCCACCAGAGATCGTCCTTTCGCAATTCCTTTCCGAGCATATTCAGCCTTATCTTGCATCATCTGTTCGGGCGAGACATAATATGGCATCGGCATAGTGCTTTCTTCTATGTACAGCATACGGCCTCGTTTGCTTCTGCTCCAACGCCATGGTGATTATTTGCGCGAGTCACAAGCGGGACGCATGTAATACAGACTTCTCCTTATCACAAGATTCGCAATGTCTAGTGCTGGAATTTGGCGTCGATGAATGTTTTATACAGCGCTTCGATTCTCTCGGCTGCAATATCACGGACGCCTTCGTGTGAGACGGTTTTCATGCTGGGATAAATACCTCGTAAAACATCAGGGCCGCCGGTTGCCGCATCTTCTTCAGCCGCATCGTAAAGCGCTTCAATGGCGATATTAACAGCCGTTTCTTCATCAAGCGGCGTGCAATACAGCTTTTTGATCGTATTTCTGGCATCTTTTCCACCGGACCCCGTAGCATAGAACGCTTCTTCCTCATACATGCCACCGACGACATCATATTTAAAAATACGCCCTTGTTCCTGTTGCAGATCGTATCCGGCAAAAATCGGGACAACAACCAGGCCTTGAAGCGCAGCAGGCAGATTGTGGCGGACCATATGGGCCAACTTATTAGCTTTCCCTTCCAACACAAGCTGTTCGCCCTCAATCTTTTCATAATGTTCGAGTTCGGTTCGGAAGAGCTTTGCCATATCGATACACAGTCCAGCAACTCCCGCAATCGCCATCACAGAATACTGATCGGTTTTGTACACCTTTTTAATGCGCTTTGATGAAATCCGATGCCCTTCGACAGCACGACGATCGCCGGCAATTAACACCCCATCATCATAGCAAAGAGCAAGGATCGTCGTTCCCGTTGGAAGCGGCGTCGCTAATTCACGCTCACTTAAATGGACATCATTGATATATGGAAGAGCATGGATAGACTCTGTGTGCAAGAGTTCGGTAAAACTCGCTCCCTGATAGTCAAAATTGAAGCTCAACTCACTCTCCTCCTCTCTGAACATAGCTTTTAATAAACTCCTCGGCATTTTCCTCAAGAACATCATCAATTTCATCCATAATCTTATCCAGATCTTTCTTCAATTTTTCACCTTTTTCAGACACAGCAGTTTTTCGCTGAGCAGTCTCTGACTTTGGAGCAGAAGCAGGCTTTGACGTGTCCGAGTGTTTTTCCGTCGTTTCCTGGTCGGCAGCCATTCGGGCCCAGGCAGATTGTTGTCGCTCCCGAACCTGCTCTCGTCCGTTATACGGGCAAACAATAGTATGCATAACGTGTTTCTCACCTGATGGTAAATTGATCATTAATAATACGACTACCTTTCCAGACTGGCGGTTTAGAGTCTTATATCCTTAGCTCATAATATTTGTCAATAATTCTTCTACAGTTTGTGATCTTTCTAACAATTCTTGTACATACGTTCGGGTTCCCTTTCCGGGCTCAGGCATCAAAATGCGTTTCACTGTCGAATCACCGGCATCAAAAGAAATAGCCCCCCAACTGACCCCATAAATAGCGCTTCGATATTTTTTGAGACATTGTCCGCGAAAATAAGCCCTTGTATCGACCGGTGGCTGATTGATCGCATCCAGAATCTCTCGGTCGTCTACGATGCGCTCAATTCGATTTTGCCGTTGCAACAAGTAATACAAACTTTTCTCAGGACGAATGTCATGATATTGCAGATCCACCATCATCACACGAGGATCGTTCCAATCGCAACGATGCTTTTCACAATAGCTGCTTAGGAGGTATTCCTTAATAACCCAATCCAACTCCCGGTGTAATTGTTTTGGTTCCACTTCCAGACAATCCAGCACATATTCCCATTTTTCCAGAATATCGTTTGTGACAGCATCGCCCGCGTGTGCAGCCGCATAACGTCTCGCACAGGTAAGAAATTCCCGCTGGATCTCGATTGCGGTATAACGCTGTCCGCTATCCAACTCCAAAGGAACGACACACTTCAAATCTCGTGAAACCTGGTGCATCGCGGTGACAGGGTTTTTCAGGGTCAAGCCAAGTTGAAGGCATTCGTCTTCGATCATCTGTAATACCAGTGCGGTTGTTCCGACTTTTAGATAGGTCGAATACTCCGACATGTTGACATCTCCAGTGATCACGTGAAGCCTGCGATATTTTTTCCGGTCGGCATGCGGTTCATCCCTAGTGTTAATAATCGGGCGATTTAGCATCGTATCCAGGCCGATCTCCGTTTCAAAGAAATCAGCCCGTTGGGTGATTTGAAATGGAGCCGCTTCAGTGTTATTTTCTGCGCCAACTTTCCCTGCTCCGGTAAAAATTTGGCGAGTCACCAGAAACGTCGTCATATAGCGGCAAATACGTTCGAACGGGATATGACGATCGACAAGGTAGTTCTCATGATACCCATAGCTATTGCCTTTGTAATCGCTATTGTTTTTGTAGACAAGCATTTGCTGGTGAGCAGGCAAATGGGTATTAGCTTCGACAAGACTGTGGTTAAGGACATGTTCACCAGCTTTTTCATAGATTACAACATCGCGTGGGTTCGAGCATTCAGGTGTGGAAAACTCAGGATGGGCGTGATCGACATAAAAGCGAGCGCCATTATCGAGAATCTTATTAATGGTGATATTTTCGTGCCTTTTTGGGGTTTCTACTTTGTGATCGATTTTGAAGCCTCGGGCATCGACAAACGGCTCTTCTTCTTCATAATCCCAGATAATCTGAACGTTCTGCCCTTCCTGATAGCTATTGACGATCAGAGTAGAATGCGAAATAGGATCGAAGGTTTCGCTGTTTTTCACGGTGATGCCATACTCTGTTTCGGTACCTAAAATTTTAGGAAGAGACATATTGAGTTGCGGGTTACGGGTTGCAGGTTGCAGGTTAGGAGTTGCAGGTTACGGGTTTTTAACTCACAACGCGCAACTCAATTTACAAATACTGCCCGGCGGTGATAGTTTCAATGTGTTTTTCTGCCACATCCTCTTTTGAGGGACGGAGTACTCGGACATTGACAATCCGATCGCCTTTACGCCCTGCGATTTTAGCCCAATCATCCGGGTTTGTCGTGTTTGGAAGCTCTTCATGCTCTTTGTACTCATCTTTAACGGCTGCCAAAAAATCTTCACGTCTTAATCCTGGCTCGTGCCCAGCGATCAATCGTTTTAATGCCGATTTCTTTGCCCTACGTACAATGTGTTCGATCATTGCGCCACTTGCAAAATCTTTAAAATAATAGATTTCTTTGCTTCCTTGAGCATACGTCACTTCAAGAAATTTATTGTCCTCATCGATCTTGTACATATGCTCCACGGTATCATGAATAAAGGTCTGGACGGTTTGCGCCGGATCGAGATGATGGGCTTTGAGTTCATCTTTATGAATTGGCAGATCTGCAGTAAGATACTTTTCGAAAATCTGAGCTGCTGCCTGCTTATCCGGGCGGTCGATCTTGATTTTCACATCTAAGCGTCCGGGGCGCAACACAGCTGGATCGATGAGATCTTGCCGATTGCTGGCTCCGATAATAATCACATGACGCAACGCTTCAACTCCATCGATCTCAGCCAGAAATTGTGCCACAACTGTGGCCTCCATATCTGATGAAATCCCAGAACCGCGTAACCGGAACAGGGCATCCATCTCATCAAAAAAGATCACGACCGGAGTCTCATCAGACGCCTTTTCCTTAGCCAGAGAAAACACTTGTCGCAGTTTATGTTCAGTCTCCCCGACATATTTATTCAGTAATTCCGGCCCTTTGACATTCAGGAAAAAACTTTGAGCCTTGTCCCCGGTTTTTTCCTGAATCTGTTGTGCCAAACTGTTGGCAATCGCTTTCGCAATCATCGTCTTCCCGCAGCCTGGAGGGCCATACAGTAATACCCCCTTCGGAGGGGTGAGTTTATAGGCTTGGAATTCCTGGGGATACAAATACGGCAATTCAACCGCATCATGGATCTGCTCGATTTGCCCATCCAAACCACCAATATCCTGATACGACACATCCGGCACTTCTTCGAGCAAGAGTTCTTCCACCTGATTTTTCGGCAGCTTTTCAACAGCGTAATTAGAACGTGGATTCAGCAGTAAATTATCACCTGTCGAAAGCGTTTTATGCACCAATTCATCGGCGATACCGACCACCTTTTCTTCGTCGGCACGGCCTGTAACGATGGCCCGATCAGCGTCAAGCAGTTCTTTCACTTGAACGACTTCGCCTTTGAACTCCTGCTCAGCGATGCCGATAATATTGAATGATTCGTTTAAGAGGACTTGCTGGCCGCTTGTAAAGTCTTCCGAGTTAATGCCTGGACGAGCGTTAACCCGTAATCGCCGTCCATCACTGTCAATATCGATCGTCTGATCCGAATTGAGGGCCAAAAACGTTCCGTAACTATTCGGAGGAGCACACAGGCTATCAATTTCTTCTTGTTTTTCCCTGATCAGAGTTTTTAATTCCTGGAGTTTCGAGGCAAGCCGTTCGTTACGTCGACGGGATTCATGCTGCTGTTCTTTGACGCGATAATATTTCTTCCTGAGGATCTCAAATTCATGAATATTCCGATCGAGTTTTTGCATCAGTTCATCTGATTCTCCCTCCAAGAACTGTACCTGGCTTTGGAGCTCATGAATTTGCTGTTCGAACTGAATTAAACGGTGATGTATTGCGACATCGTTTTTGGGAAGGTGGGATGACAACTTTTTCATCGTGTTTTTCATAAAACTCTTTTTATCCTCATTCCCGTAAAGCTCATCCATTCGAACTCACCTCATTATAATACAGATTGCCAAAACCTCTCTGCCTTGTTTTAAAGAGCACTGAGGCTCTCCTCTAGGATAACATTTTCGACACAATACGTCTATGATACGATCCTTTACTTCGTCTGTCAAGCACAAAGCCTGGAGAAAAAGACGTCCAACTCTTCACAGCATCCATACAGAGAAGCCTCCGGTCGGTTGTCTACCAGAAGCGCTGGCCGGAAGCATGCCTCTATCTCCGACATTACAGGCATACAAAGCATCTGGGATTTGACGAGAGACAGTCAAGGTTTACAATGTTTTCTTTTATTTAGACGCCAGCAAACGGAGGAGGGTATATTCTTTTTCCCATAAGAACCTTCTGTCACATGCCGGAGTTTAAAGCAAGATTATTTTATCTGAGAAACGATGAAACGACTTCTCAAAACATCATTCCACTTGATAAACTTCACCTGACCGACTATAGAACGCATACTGGCGAAATGTCACATGTCAAGGTAAACCTTTTGACTGACCGATAGAGAAAAGAACCACTGCCGTCATCGCACAGGCGATCGCCAGCTTGTGATAAAGATTCACAGGTTCCTTTAGCCACCATATCCCGACAATGAGGGTCGTACTGATGATGGAGAGAACGGCATAGAGCGCATATTGAGAGACGCCGTAGTGAGAATAGAGGAGATGAAAGCCGAGGTAGGTCAAAAACAGCCCGACCCCACTCAGCCCTATAACTTTCCAGTTACCTTTTACGGTGTTTCCGATATTCAGAGTTCCTAAAGCCGGGGCAACACTCAGGGCACAAAGTGAGGCAATAAGAGCGGAGAGACCGACGAACAATACGCCATTCTCCACTCCGGCAGATTTCTTCTGCCCGAACGCAAACAGCGCATTACCGAATGCGGCAATTGCTGCAAACATGATTGGCAGGAAAATTTTCATAAAATGAACATCATAGATGGGCTTCGCCTTATTACCATTTAAAGGAGAAGCCCATCGAAACGTTGAGGATGGAGGAATGTTTTTTATTCTGAAATCTTTGTCACAAAGGGTTGATTTGCAAACTGCGGCACTTTACTGACAAGTTCATCCCGTAGTTGATTCGCAGCCTCTTGACTCGCCAGATTATTGCCCACACACACCCGATACCAGATGCCTTTTTCGCCCAGATTAGCTTCCATCACAAAGGCTTGATAGCCGTGTTGTCCGAATTTTTTCACTAAACGTTCGGAATCCTCACGGGCCGGGCTCGAAGCAACCTGGACCGTATATACCGTTCCATCAAGAACTGGTTCGTTCATCGCGGCAACACTTTGAGGTCGGCCAACTTGAATAGTGTCGGACATATCTTTAGGAACATTTGGCAAGGTGGAGGGAACAGTGCTTTTCTGATGAGCAGCAGGCACAGCCACAGCGGCTGTATGCTCAGAAGGCGGAATCGGCGTATCTTCCCTGGCGGCGACATGCTGCGACGGATCGTCTTGTTGAACAGGTAGCGCCTCCTGTGCTTCTTGCGGTTGTTCTTCCGGAATTGCTTCCGGGGCGGTTCGCTTGGCCGGAGTCGCCTCCACTTCAATGTAGGTGTCTTTCTCTGGCAGCACGGTGAAATAACTCTTTTCGGATTTTTTCATGCCAGGCTTATCTTCTGCCATAGCTGTTGCTTGCTGTTCTTCTTGAGAGAATTCTGCTTCTCCATCAAAACTCAACTGCTCCGGCGTCATATCGCCTTCATCGAAGACAGAACTTTCTGCAACAAGGGGACTTGCTACACTTTGTTCTCCGAGGGATTGTCCGATCATAATACCTAATACTAAAATGAGAACACAAATAACCGCCGCTCCTCCTCCAAGAATGAAGAGCTCTTTATCGTCAAATAAGAATTCACGTTTCCCGCGTACTTTATGAAAATTTTTTATCATGTCAACCTCCACGACTCAGATAGATTGATACAGGCGAATATCTCACCAAATGGCGTTGCTGCAAACGCGAGCAAGCACCATGAGAACCTTCTACTCCATCGAATTCTTTTTTCTGCATACATCCATATTTTATTCTTGTAGCAGACTGAAAAAAATATTTCAACAAAAAAATGCCTCTACGCTCAATTTTTCTTACAGTTACACTCAGAACCACTTCCAGAGAAGGAAAGAAAACCTTTGTTAGGAAACGGTTTGTACAAGTGCTTACATTTGTTCAGGAGCCGAGACTCCCAGGATTCTTAAGGCATTTTGAATAACGATTTGGATACCTTTCACCAAAAACAGTCTGGCTTGCGTCACATTCGGATCTTCTGCAATAATGCGAAGCTGAGGGTCGCGAGAACCGAGATTGTAATACGCATGGAAGAGACCTGCCAGGGTATGCACGTAATACGTCACTCGATGAGGTTCGAGTTCGCGCGCGCTGATTTCAACAATTTTTGGGAAATGGCATAACTCTGCGATCAGTCCGAGTTCCTCATCCAGAGCCAAAAATGAACAATCAATATTGGCAGTGTCCGCCAGTTGAAGACCTTGTTTATCAGCTTCGCGGAAGATGCTGCAAATTCTGGCATGTGCGTATTGCACATAATACACGGGATTTTCTTTTGATTGCGTCTTAGCAAGCTCCAGATCGAAATCGAGCTGACTATCACTGCGGCGCATGTTAAACATAAACCGTGTCGCGTCAACTCCGACCTCATCAACGACTTCCATTAAGGGCACAAAATCACCGGAACGCGTTGACATGGAGACTCTTTCACCGTTTCGCAGCAGGCTGACCATCTGCACTAAAATCACTTCCAGCGCATCTTCAGAATAGCCGAGAGCTTTCACAACGCCTTTCATACGGGGGATATAGCCATGATGATCCGCGCCCCAAATGTTGATGACTTTTTCGAAACCACGTTGAAATTTGTTGTTATGATACGCGATATCCGATGCAAAATATGTTGGTCGGCCATCAGAACGAATCACGACCCGATCTTTCTCGTCTTCATGACCAGTCGCTTTAAACCACGTTGCGCCATCCTTTTTATACATCACACCTTCATCAATAAGACGATGCACCAAATCGTTCACGGAGTTTGAGTCATGGAGTTCCTGCTCGCTGAACCACACATCAAACACGACATTAAACCGTTCCAGATCGTCCCGAATCATTTTAAGAATACGTTGACAGGAATAGCGTTTAAACGCCGGAAGGGCCTCCTCAAAAGGCATATCAACGTATTTATCGCCGTCGCGATCGAGCATTTCACGCGCAACGTCATACATATATTCCCCTTTGTACCCATCCTCAACAAAGGGCACATCTTTGCCCTGCAATTCCATGTATCGGCACCAGGCCGAATGGCCGAGCTTATCAATCTGATTGCCGGCATCATTAACATAATATTCGCGCTGAACATCATACCCGGCAAAATCGAGCACACGAGCCAGCACATCGCCGACAATGGCCCCTCGACCATGACCGACATGCAAAGGACCGGTAGGATTGACACTGACAAACTCGACTTGAACTTTTTGTCGCTGCCCCATATCGATCCGGCCGTAAGCTTCATGTTGTGTAACGATATTCTCCAGTTCGTCGTGCCAGTAATTGGAATTGAGATAAAAATTGATGAACCCCGGTCCGGCAATTTCACATCGTTCGATAGGAGAATGTTCGGTTTGCAAATTCTCGACGATACACTTGGCAATATCACGAGGAGGGCGTTTTGCCTGTGATGCGAGCTGCATCGCAATCGTTGTGGCTAAATCACCGTGCGCTTTATCGGGCGGACGGCGTAAGGCGATGTTCGGCAAGGTGGCGTATTGTAAATCTCCGGCTTCTTTTGCCCTGATTAACGCATCGGTAATAACATTTCTGATAACTTGTTCCATTTATTTTCCCACTGCACAATACACAGTATTTTTCACCACAAAGGCGCAAAGGCACAAAGGGTAGGTTCGCTTTTTACAATGGTTTCCACGTACATGTGGTGCAGCTTTTTAGAGGAGGGCAAACTTGTCAAGCTTAAAGCCATAACACATTTTTTCACCACACAGGCACCAAGGCCATAAAGATTGGCATTGAGAAGTTTTTCTTTGTGTTCTTTGTGTCTGCGTGGTGAAGAAATATCACAAAACGTTTGTTGATCTGCTTCGCTACTTCTTACGCCGCTTCCAGCGTCCGATATGGGTCAGGCCCAGTCCAAACAAGGTCATGAAGAACACTCCGCTCATCCCAGTCCCACAGACATAATATGGTCCAGTAGTCGGGGGATTCGGAAAGTCCGGCGTTGTGCCGGGGTCTGACGGTGGATAACTTCCATTCCCGTCTGGGGTCTGGCTCAAAGCGGCCTGAGCATTGATTCGACCATATCCAAAATATGTGTCTCGCCCGCCAACCCCGAGATCTTGAGCCGTACTGACAAGAATCTGACGAACGTCCTGATTTGTTAACGAAGGATTTCTCGAGAACAGAAGTCCGGCCAATCCGGCGACATGAGGCGACGCCATTGATGTTCCATTCCAGGCGTCATATTGATTGTTCGCCAAAGTGCTGTAAATTGCTTCGCCGGGAGCAGCAAGCTCTAAGTGACTTCCGTAGCTCGAAAAGGAAGCTCTATCGCCATAACGGCCAGTAGCTCCCACAGCGATAACCTCGGACAATGCCGCCGGATATAAGGGAACACCACTCCCGTCGTTTCCGCTGGCTGCAATCACCACAACACCTTGCTGATAGGCTTGTTGAACAGCCATCCTGATAGTCTGGGAATTCTCGAGCCCCCCCAGGCTCAAATTAATGACGCGCGCGCCGAGGTTCGTAGCATTGGCGATACCATTTGCGATCCAGGAATTCGAGCCGGATCCATCAGCCGTAATGACCTTGACTGCCAGCACCGAACATTCCGGGCAAACCCCAGCAATTCCTCTGCCATTATCGGCAATCGCGCCCATGATCCCTGCGACATGGGTTCCATGTCCATTATCATCCATCGGGTCGAAGTCTTCATTAACAAAATCATAGCCTTTGATGACTTTTCCGGACAGATCTTCGTGGCGATAATCGACACCAGTGTCGATGACGGCAATAATCGTCGAGCGATCCCCCCGCTCGATATCCCAGCCGCCGATTGCATTGATTCCGTTGCTGCTGGAACTATACAAACTATATTGCGAGCTCAGAAAAGGATCGTTGGGCTCTCCCAAAATGTGATAAATGTAATTCAATTCGGCATAATCAACTTCTTCCAGACTGGCATAGGAGCGTAACGCCGTTTTTTCATCCACATCATCGTGAAGCCTCAACAGCATGATATTGGAGAGCGGATTGTCTTCGCTTAAAACTCTGCCTCCGGCCTTATTCTGGAAAACCCGTTCGACACTTTTTACGCCGAATTGTTGATTGAGTACATCAAGATTTCGGCTACCGGTATTTTTGGCGTTTGCCAAAAAACTACGCGATACACTCGGGAGACTATCGTGGATCTTGACGATAATTTCCCCTGGCCGAAAATCGGAAATCGACGATTTCATTGTTAGAGAAGGTGATGGCTCCCCTTCTGAGAGAGGCGAGGAGCTTCCAGGCGACGCCGGACGCATAATTGCAGATTTACGGCGTAATGGCCGCCGGGCAGCGTCGAGGCCTTCTGGCAGCACTAATAAGAAAAGGCTGATGAGCAACAGCCCTGCTAATATTCGTTGTTTCATGAGCAACTCCCTTCATATAACTGTATAATTATGTGTGAAACCTGGAGTGTCTTCGCAGGTTTGTACTTTTGTAACAATATGCGCATTATGTGACTCCTCAATGAAATGAATACCCCCCTATTAAATACCTTGACGAATCAAAAGTCAAGAATTAAATGGGCTGTTTGACGAAGTTTGTAAGGGAATGTAAGCGGATCGATCGTGTGATCATTGAAAATATAAGGAGTTTGTTTGCTGTGAAGAATGAAATGCTTTTTCTGGTCCAGACTGTTATTATTCTTTCTTTAACTCTGGGGGCGTTGAGAATGGGTAAAGACTATCTCAAAGCCTTTGTCGCTGCCGGTATCGTCTTGGCCAATATTTTTGTCACAAAACAGATACGACTGTTCGGTCTGGATGCAACAGGAGGGAATATCATCTATGCTTCGATCTTTCTTGCAACCGATTTGTTGAGCGAGCATTATTCCAAAAAAGACGCGCAGGATGCGGTCAAGATCGGATTTTTAGCTGCGTTGCTTTACCTGGTTTGTACGCAGTTTATCCTTAAATATGTTCCATCTGACTATGATACGGTTCATGATGGTATGCAAGGGATTTTTGCCTTTGCTCCGCGAATTATTCTGGCGAGCATGTTGGCCTATGTGGTGTCTCAATTTCATGACGTCTGGACGTATAATGCGATCATGTCAAAAACTGGCCGTAAAATGCTCTGGTTGCGCAACAACGGCTCGACATGGATCAGCCAGCTTATTGACAGCTTTCTTTTTGCCGTTGTCGCATTTCTTGGTGTGCTCCCTCTCCCGGTCGTGTGGCAGATCGCCATCTCTACCTATCTTCTAAAAGTATTGGTCGCCTTGTTGGATACACCTTTTATGTATATCAGTTATTGGGTGAAATCGGACCGTTAATTGGCGCGGAGACTCTTCAAGAGCATCGCTTCGAACTCCATCTCAGGCTGGATGCTCATCCGAATCGCCATGACGTATCCCTCAGTCTCCGAATGTTTGATTTTTGGCAGCAGCTTGGCTTCGTCTTTTTCTGTCGTGATCATCCCATCCAACTCATGTTCAATCATGATACGCCGAATGCACTCGATGTCATCATCAGTATACCAATGATGATCCGGAAAATCGAGACGCTGAATAATCTGCAACCCGCATTGTTCGAGCAAGCGATGAAATGAATCAGGGTTCCCCAGGCCGGAAACCGCCAGCAGCTTTTTCGATATAAGCGTTTTAATGGGAGCATCCATTTGTGAACTGATGTCCCGTACGACATCATACACGTGGATGCCTCGAAAGATCGGCGCGTCAGGATGTATCGCGCGTAAGGTATCCATGATCGGGCCGATGTCCTGTATTTCATCACTTCTGGTAAGAAGAAACGCATGCGCTCTGCGAAGATGCCTCACAGGCTCTCGTAAAAACCCTGCCGGAAGCAGATGATTGCCCCCAAACGGGTTGGTTGCATCAATGAGCACAAGATCAAAGGTTCTGGCGAGTTGCAGGTGTTGAAACCCATCGTCCAGCACGAACACATCCGGTTCAAAACGGTCGAGTGCGATTTGGCCGGAACGATGGCGATTGCTGCCGACAATAATAGAAACAGGTGGAGCAGGGGGGCGTCCTCGCTTTCGTGTAACGGGAGTTTCCTGTCGTTCAGTGGGGGCGGAACCCCGCTCTACCAATTTGCGCATCATCAACAACGGTTCATCGCCAATAAAGCGAACATCAGAATCGGGTCGGACGATGATATTCGGAATTGATGCGTCTCGCTGATAGCCGCGTGTCAGGATGGCAATCTTTTTATGATGCCGGCGCAAGATCCTGGCGAGTTCGATCACTGTCGGGGTTTTGCCGGTTCCGCCAGTGGTAATATTCCCCACGCCGATCACAGGACAGGGCAGTTTTGCCTGTTTCATGATCCCGCGCTCATAAAGCTTGGTCCGCAATCGAACGATTCCACTATGCCCCCATGAAAGCAGGAGCAGACAGAAGTATATTAATATCTTGAGGCCATAAAGGAGGCTATTCCTGAAATTTTTTGTCGCAGGAATAGTTGGTTTTCCGTCAAGGATACGTGCCATAAAAAATTTTTTAATATTTATCATAATATAATTTGACAATACTATTATAAGATCTTATATTAACAGTGCAGAAGATTTAAAACAATTTATATAGACAACTTGATAAAAACGATCGTCTCGCCAGAGAGCAAAGGTCAAGAAAAAAGAAACGATCGCACACAGAATAGAGGAGATGGAACGTATGTGGTACGATAAACTCACAATAAAAACACAAGAAGCGATCCAATTGGCTCAACGGATCGCCACCCAACGAGGGCATCAGCAAGTCGATGTCGAACACATCTTGATTGCCTTCCTGGAACAGCCTGAAGGGCTGGTTCCACAAATTTTGCAAAAACTGGGAGCACGGCCAGAAACCGTTCGCCAGGAACTCAATCAAGAATTGGCGAAGTTACCGAGTGTGTCCGGTGATAATGCACAGATTTACCTGGCCCCCCGTGTGAACAAAGCATTGGATAAGGCGATGACTGAAGCTGAGCATTTGAAAGACGAATATGTCAGCGCCGAACATTTCTTGATCGTCTTTGCCAGCCAATCCAATGGAGCAGCCCAAGGGATATTGAACCAGCACGGCGTGACTAAAGACGCGATCCTACAGGCATTACAGAGCATTCGCGGCTCACAGCGCATTACCGATCAAAACCCTGAGGACAAATATCAAGCCCTCGAAAAATTCGGACGCGATCTGACCAGTCTGGCCCGGAAAGGGAAGCTCGATCCGGTGATTGGGCGAGATGAAGAAATTCGCCGGGTGATGCAGGTTTTGTCAAGACGCACCAAAAACAACCCGGTCTTAATCGGTGAGCCGGGGGTCGGAAAAACCGCGATTGCCGAAGGATTGGCCCTGCGGATCGCCACCGATGATGTCCCGGAATCGCTGAAAGATCGTAAACTCGTGGCCCTCGATTTAGGGGCCTTAATTGCCGGTTCGAAGTATCGCGGCGAATTCGAGGATCGGTTAAAAGCAGTGCTCAAAGAAATCGATGAGTCGAACGGCGAAATCATTCTCTTCATCGACGAATTGCACACTCTGGTCGGTGCAGGAGGCGCACAGGGCGCAGTCGATGCGTCGAACATGCTCAAACCGGCTTTAGCAAGGGGAGAACTGCATTGTATCGGAGCCACAACCCTTGACGAATACCGCAAATATATCGAAAAAGATGCAGCTCTCGAACGGCGTTTTCAGCAAATTCTCGTCGGCGAACCGACTGTTGAGGATACAATTTCAATCTTACGCGGTCTGAAAGAACGCTACGAGCAGCACCACAACGTCAAAATTCAGGATAGCGCCATTGTGGCGGCAGCCACACTGTCCGACCGCTACATCACCGAGCGCTTTCTGCCTGATAAGGCCATCGATTTGGTGGACGAAGCCGCTTCGCAGCTTAAGATAGAAATCGAAAGCCGGCCAGCCGGGAACGATGAAATCGAGCGCCGAATTGCTCAGTTGGAAATCGAAAAACAGGCGCTGAAAAAAGAAACCGATACAGCCAGCCGGGAACGCCTGGAAAAGCTTGATCAGGAACTCGCCAATCTAAAAGAAGCAAGCAGCGAGATGAAAGCCCACTGGCAGAATGAAAAAGATGTCATTGCAAATATCGGGACACTACGCGAGCAGATCGAGCAAGTCAAGCAAGATATCGACCGGCTGACCAGGACTGGCGATTATGAGAAAGTGTCAGAATTGCAATACAGCACTTTGGTCGATCTGGAGGCGCAGCTTCAAGAAGAGCATCAGCGCCTGCAAGAGTATCAGCAAAATACGCAAATGCTGCAAGAAACCGTGACCGACGAAGAAATTGCCAGAATTGTCTCAAAATGGACCGGTATTCCGGTTTCACGAATGCTGGAAAGCGAGATCCAAAAACTTGTCAAGATGGAAGATCGCCTTAAAAAGCGGGTTGTCGGACAGGATCACGGGATTGCCGCGATCGCTGATGCGGTGCGCCGCTCACGGGCAGGTCTGCAAGACATGAACCGTCCGGTCGGCTCATTTCTCTTCCTCGGCCCGACAGGAGTCGGAAAAACAGAACTGGGGCGAGCGCTGGCGGAATTTTTGTTCGATGATGAGCATTCGATGGTCCGGATCGACATGTCGGAATTCATGGAAAAGCATTCTGTCGCTCGCCTGATCGGCGCTCCTCCCGGATATGTCGGCTATGAAGAAGGCGGCTACCTGACCGAAGCGGTACGGCGGCGTCCGTATTCGGTGATTCTGCTCGATGAAATCGAAAAAGCTCATCCTGAAGTTTTCAACGTGCTGCTGCAATTGTTAGACGATGGGCGGTTAACTGATGGTCAGGGACGCACGGTCAATTTCACCAATACGGTCGTGATCATGACATCGAACATCGGAAGTCATGTGATTCACGATATGTGGCAGGAAGACCCAAAAATGGTACGGGAAAAAGTCATGGAACTCGTGCGCGCCAATTTTCGCCCGGAATTTTTGAATCGAATCGATGAAATCATTCTGTTCCATGGCCTGACTCTGGAACATTTGTCGCAGATTATCGAAATTCAATTACACCATTTACGGCAACGTCTGGCAGAACGAAAGATTTCGCTAACCATGACCGAGGCTGCCAAAGAGTTTCTGGCCCGTGAAGGCTACGACCCGGTGTACGGCGCACGTCCGTTGAAACGAACGATTCAAAAAGAGATCCAAAACCCGCTGGCGTTTAAAATTTTACAAGGAGAATTCCGGGACGGGGATACGATTGCTGTAGACTACTCTCAAGAAAATGGCAGCCTGGATTTTCAGAAAGCGTAAAGCAGCCGAAAAGCTGTCAGACAGTTTGGAACTGTCTGACAGCTCCTTCAGAACCACTTACCTCGGCTTCCGGAAAATTCTTCCCACAATACGCCCTCTCAATAGGGTGGGACTGTCACAAAAAACTTGCATTGAGCATAAGTGACCGGGTATATCTTCACAGATTCCTCTGTTTCATGCTTAATAAATTCAACAGTCCTTGCGGCCAGATTTTTTTCTTGCAGGTACAAGCGCTGCTGAAATCTTCGAGATGCAATGCTGTAATCAGAATGTTCACCATGTCCCCATGTTGACGAAGAACCCCACTCATCCATCCAGATCGGCGGCGGGTAGTTGCTGCCGTACTGCCAGTGATAATAGGCATAGCTCGAGACAACTGCCAACAGAATTTCTTCCCCCGTCGGCCCTTTGATAAACAGATCGTGCCTATAATTTGTCGTCGGAATCCGGTAAACGCGCCCTTTTCGCACGAGATTATCAGGATGGTACGGATTCGGGAACAGAATATTCACATTCCCGGTGCTGTCGACATCGTACAGCACAAGATAACTGTCATTTGTGACGGTAAATGAGATGTAGATCCGTTCTCCAACAAAATACGTAGGTTCCTGATTCCCCTTGTCCGTCCATACCTTCACCTCGAGAGCCGTAGAAGCCTGCGGTGCGACAACAGTCTGAGGCGGGACAGCTCCCCGAGGGCGTTCAGGCCGTCTTTGAGCGAACGCACCGTTCCCACCCCAAGCCACCGTCAACAGAGAAACACTACAGATAACAACCAGAAGAATTCCTAATAGACGTTTCATACGTACATAACCTCCCTTTTATGATTGGTGAGATCTTCTCGATCCCGCTGAATTATGACAGAATGTACCGATCCGATCCTGCGAAATTCTCGAAAGCACTAATGCTACCATTTTTTGTATGCGCGGATCATCGTGATGTAACCATTTCGTCAGGTGAGGCAGCACATCAGCTCCCATCGCCACACAGGCCTGGAACGCCTCTTTCCGGAAATCGACCTGAACGAGCAGCGGGACAAGGAGATCGGTCAGGGCTACAGCTTTCAAGGCTCCGGCAGTCAGTATCCAAAATTTTCGGAAAGAATATTCGGCATGACTCACCATATCGGCAACATCCGCAACCACTCGTAAATCCGGCTCGAATCGACTATACAACGATGCCACCATTTCCTGCACCTCCACTGACGGCAATCCTCGAAGCTCACGAATGACTTCCAGGGATGACATATCTACCAAACTATGCAATGAACGGAGGATTTGGGCTTTTGTCTCATTTGAAACCGTCGGCATTAAATCGAGGAGTCGTCCTCGGACCACAGCAACATTGACGTCAGTAATTTCAGCATGACGAAACCGACCGAGGCTGCCGAAGGCTGAGGCAACCACGGCAAGTTCCTCCTCACTACGATGCGTATTCAACATAACAAATAACGCATCAAACACATTCCGCGGCGAGGGTAAATCATTCCCCAGGCTCTCGATTAACTGCTGGAGACTTTGAGCTGCAGCGCACCGGGCTATACTGTTTTGCCGGCTCATGATAAACGTTAAGAGAAGAGGAATTCCCTGCCCGCTTCCGGTATGCCCAACAGCCAGAAGACTGGCCTCTTGAATGCATGGATTAGGATGCTTAAAGAAGACTTTTAGTTCGTCAAGACGCCCTCCAGTCACTCCAAGAAGTTTCAAAAAATACGGAAGAGTTTTCTCGTCCTTTGCATCCATCGCCTCTCGGATAGTGAGAGCAACTCGTCGATGTGGGAAGCCAGCCAAAATTCCAATAATGATCTCACCATACTCCTCTGGCGTTTGCTGCAAAAGGGAAAAAAGTGCTGGAAGCATCGTGGGACTTCTAAATGTGCGCAATGCTTCAAAGGCAATCTGATTTAATACCGGGTCCTCATCTTCAATAAGCCTTAACAGCGCCTGCTCGATGTGAACATCATACCCTTCAACGGTATTGACAAGATGCTGAATATATAATCCGACCGATTGCCGCACTCGGAAATCGTCATGATCAAGATAAGCAACCAGGTGAGGAAGCGCACGTTTTCGATACTGTCCAAGCGCGTAAATAATTTTTTTGGACAAGGGATATGCTTCTAATAAACGGACGATCGGAACAAGGGCTTTTTGATAGCCGACAGAACTCAGCAATACCGCACAATTTTCACGCACATCATCAGGAATTCGGGTATCAGTCATATCCTGTAACACGATATTTTTGATATATGCCGTCAACGACTGTCGGAGAGTTTCTCTGGTGGCCCTTAGTTCATACATCACGCCGGTAAAATCAGCAACACTTTCCGCCTCTTCCCAGATCGTCACCAGCGCTTTCACAGCCAATTCGCGGATATCGCGGTCTCTGTCTTTGAGGTAGCTCGCCAGAACAGGGATGGCTCGACTGTCGCCCAACACTCCAAGGGCGTTAATGAGAGGATCGACGACAAATTCTTCTTTGATAAGCGAGAGCAGTAAGCCGACAACTCGCTGATCGCCAAGTTTTCCGAGGGCTTCCAGAGTCGCCACATGGACCCATTCATCAGGGTGTTCCACCAAGAGCTGCATCAACCTCGGCACTGCCCGAGGATCGCCAATATTACCAAGGCATTCGACAACATTATAAACCACATTTGTATTATCATCATCGAGCGCCTCAAGCAACATCGGGCCCACTTCTTTTGCACGAAGACGTCCCAGCGTATTCGCGCTTAAAATACGCATATCCTTATCAGGATGCTGTAATCCCTCGATTAATGGTTCAAGAATTTCGAGGCTGAACTCGCTCCGCCCCAATTCTTTGAGCAAATCCATCGCCGACGATCGCAATCCGGCATCCACATCAGTATATGTCGCGATAAGCTTATTCCAGAACCAGGTACTTTTCGCGACAAAATCCTGCTTACCCAGCGATAGAAGAGCATTTGAAATCAGATTCCGAAATTCCCAATCGGTTTTCCGAAGGGCTTTCAAAAGCAGATCGACAATAAGTTGGCAGTATCGTTTGAGCACCTCTGGTTCAAGGGTGGGGACAATATCGGCCAGTTCCAAACCAGCATTAATCCGACGCGTATCATCTTGTGACGTGATGGCATCTTCATATTTTTCCAGATCAAATGTCATATTTCCTCCCCTGAGCCGTTGCATAGGACGTTAATCGACGATCTCAACTGTCCGAATCAAACTTACAAACAATCATCATCCAACAAACAACCATAGTTCCTCACGTGCGTTCTTCACTCTTCACGGTTCCAGGTTTCCAGAACTTTAACACCGAATTTGTGATATCCAAAATGCTTTGTTTATCAAGGGGTTTGCTGACAAAGCCCGAGGCGCCCAACTCCATCGCTCGTTGACGATCCTCAATCCCATCTTCCGTAGAAATCACGATAATAGGTATATCCTTAGACATCTCATCTTCCTTGCAGCGTTTAATGAATTCTAATCCATCCATATTCGGCATATTAATATCAGTAAAGATGAGATCGATCTGAGCCTCCGACAGCCTATCGAGGGCTTCCAACCCACTTGCAGCCTCATAGAGTGTAAACTGTTTTTCGCCCTTTAAACTGACTGAAATGATTTTTCGAACCATTCTCGAATCATCAACTATTAAGAGATTCTTTGTTTGCATAACTCCTTAACCTTCACCCATTCAGGTGTTCATATCGTCAGGTCAGGATACGACTCGGTGTTTTCATTCCCAAGCGTTCTCAAGAAGACCCATGCTACCGATATTTGTCGTCTGTTTCAGACAAGAGATGCTTATGAAACTCTATAAATGTTTACCATGACCGACATTTTTAGTAAAGAAAATTTTATCACAATCGCATTCCTTCTTGCAAAGTCATTATTGTAGGGATACCGGTACACGACTTTGTTCGTCTGCGAACACGGCCAGATTTTGCCCAACAAAGCCATTGGACAGTACGGAAGACAAAAGAATTACCTTGTAGGATTATTCTCATGACTGCGAGACGAAGAAGACGGGGGGGCTGCTTGCTGTCCACATAATTCCGCAATCTTTTCCATAATTCGTTCAGCAGCTTTTACTTGTACTTCTCCAGAGGGCTTTTGACCAGAAGCCAGGAATTCGTCGAGAGAAAACGGTTCACCAAATGTCAACGTCACAGGGGAAGGCTTTGGAAATCTCGCCCCGGTAGGGAAAGCCTCATAGGTCCCTCTGATGCCAACCGGGATAATCGGGACTCCGGCTTTTAATGCAATAAGCGCAACCCCTGGCTGCGCCTGTGCAAGTTTTCCTGTATGGGAACGAGCGCCTTCCGGAAAGATTCCTACCAATTCACCTTGTCTCAGCAGACGTAATGCCTTTTTAAACGTGGCGATGTCGTTCCCTTCCTTTTTAATCGGAATACAAAACACTCGCTTGCAATACCAATGAATCGCTCGGTGGTAATAAAAAAACGCATACGTAATGTAATGGATAATCCGCGGAACAACCGCACCAATAAGAATCGGATCGAGAAAACTGGCATGGTTCGCGACAATCAGATATGGTCCCTGTTTGGGTACGCTTTCCAGTCCCTCAACCTTCAAACGAAAATAGAGTGTCACAAAGATTCGCACAAAAAATTGTGAAATTTTATATAACATAGTAATCGGTTACAATGTATCTGGATCGTACTCTTTGGAAAATTTCGAAGCACATTCCTCACTACAGAAATACACAGGAGTCCCATCAATAATTTTCTGAACAGCGAGAGATGTCGGAATGTAGGTTTGGCAGACCGGATCTTTGACCATATCGTCGTCAATCTCTCGCTCCTGAGAGGAATCCTGCCCCTCCTGCCGAGGGTGCAAAATTGACGAGGCTTGGCGAAACACATGCTTCCCGGTCCAAAAAAGAGCTAATAATGCTAATAATCGAATGAGCAAGACACTACCCTCAACAATATACGATATACGCAACACTGCGGTATCGGCTGTTTAATTTACGCCAGCGATCCTTGCTTCCTGACAATTCTAAGGAATAAAAAAATTATTCACCATCAAGTTCGGTAGAATCATCAGCCCAATAAAGAAACCGAAAGCATACCGGACAACGATGCAGGCACCCATCATTCTTCACCTCTGCAAACATTTGTGGAGTCAGGGAAACACGGCACCCCGAACAAATGCCTTGCATTCCGACAGCAGCGACCGCAACGCCGTTCCGGACCTTTAACAGCTTCGTGTACTCTTTCAAGATGGTGCTGTCGACATCTTTGACAAACGTGTCACGAGTCTGTTGCTGGTCCTTTAACTGTTGTTGAAGAGCTGCCATTTCAGCTTCCTTTGCCAGCTTCTCCTCTTGCACTTTTTTTTGAGAATCTTTCAGCTCTTTTTCGGAACCTATTAATGCTTGCTTCGCTCGTTCGACACTCTCCATCAACTCCAAAATGTCATCTTCATGTAAGCTATTTTTGTTCTTGAGTACCTTAATTTCATTCAGTAACGCAGAATATTCTTTATTCGTTTTGACCTGTAACAACTGCCCTTGATATTTTTTAATCTGCTCCAAATTCGACTCAATATCCATCTCTTTACTCCGCCGAGCCTTTTCTTGCTCATCAATTTTTGAGTGCAAATCGGCGACCTTCATCTCCCCATCGTTCAGCACAGTGTCGAGTTGTTGCATCAGTCCGGGGAATGCGTCGATTTGAAGCTGAAGGCCAAGAATAACTTTATCAATCTCCTGCAACCGGATAAGTGTTTCAAGTGGTGTTTTCACGCGTTCTCCTTCTACAGAGTTATACCATTTATATGCCTTAGAAGCCTCCATTCTGAAGATTCCTTAGCAGACGACACAAGAGGCGCCACGATATATGCCCCATCCCTTTTTTCTCTCCCGAATAAGGGAAGCATTCTCGAGCACACGTTTTCAATAACCAATTACGCGCCCCATACACACAAAAAAAAAGTGTACCTTCTCCAAAGGTACACTTCAACATCAGAAAACAGATTTGAACATTTTTCTTAAACACACATCACAATAGCTTTTCTTTCTCTGGCAATTCACAACAAGTCCTGATTCATTATCTAAAAGAAGAGATACTCCTAACAACAGATCTTAACAGATCATGTTACTCCCATCACATGTACTCATTCTGAAGAGTTGCCCGTTCAATGAGCGTATCACTTCGGAATTTGTCGAATGAGGTATAGACTTTTTGACATTCTGAAGAGTTGCCCGTTCAATGAGCGTATCACACCATCCCTGATTCCTTCAACAAGTCTGAGCAGACGAATAAACAGAATCTCATGACCTGAGGGATAACTCTATAATTTTTATACCAGTAAAAAGAATTTCATTTGAGTTCGTCAAGAAAAAAGTGAACGATCTCTTCTCAAAATTCCCCTCATGATGAATTATTCCCGTTCTCTCACAAGAAACTTTTTTCGCTTGACACATGCCCCTGACAGTCGTATAGCTGCCCATGCTATCTATCCGAGATGGATTCAGATATTAATTAACTCGTTGAGGGAAAGAACTATGAAGAATATCAAACTTGCTTCACGTGAAACAAAACAACGGACAATTATTGAAATTGGCGATCTCAAAATTGGACAAGATTTTCTGATGATTGCCGGCCCGTGTAGTGTTGAAAGTGAAGAACAAATGCTCGAAACAGCCCTGGCTGTCAAAAAATCCGGAGCAAATATGTTGCGAGGCGGGGCATTCAAGCCCAGAACTTCGCCTTATGCCTTCCAAGGGTTGGGTTTAAAGGGGCTGAAAATTCTTGAAAAAACCGGAAAAACCGTTGGACTGCCCGTTGTCACGGAAGTCCTCGATACTAGAGACGTTTCCTGGGTCTGCGAATATGTCGATGTTCTTCAAATCGGCGCCAGGAACATGCAAAATTTTTCATTGCTCAAAGAAGTCGGGAAAACCAAAAAACCGGTTGTTCTGAAACGCGGAATGTATTCAACCTTATCAGAATGGTTAAATTGTGCTGAATATATTCTGAATGAAGGTAACCCCCATGTCATCCTGTGTGAACGGGGTATCAGAACCTTTGAGACCTATACGAGAAACACTCTTGATTTGAGTGCCGTCCCGGCGATCAAAGAGCTCACCCATCTTCCGATCATTATCGATCCGACGCATGGAACTGGGCGAGTCAGCCTTATACCTCCTATGAGCCTGGCAGCAGTCGTTTCGGGAGCTGACGGCCTGGTGATTGAGGTGCACTACAATCCGGAAACTGCGTTGAGCGACAAAGATCAGGCGCTTTTACCGAGTCAATTCGATACATTAGCGTCGGAAATCTGGGATATGCGAGCGTATATGGAAAAGAAGATGACCTCAGCATGATGGTATGATCGAAGTCACGGGTTGTAAAGAGACAGAGCGCCTAATAGAACAAGAGAGGTAGAATTTAAGGGAAGTATGCATACATACACGATTACAGGTTCAAGCGGAAAAAGCCATATTCTTTTGGGAGAATCGCTTTCCCGTTTGACAACCTATATCAAACAACGCCCCTGCATTCTGGTAACTGACGATCAGGTGTATCCCCTTTATCGCGATTATTTTCCAGAATGCCCTGTGGTCGTCATTGGGACAGGGGAAGGCATCAAAACACTTGAAACGTTACATACGATTTATCAACAATGCCTCGACGCCGATCTCGATCGTTCTGCCCTGATTGTCGCCATTGGGGGAGGTATTGTCTGTGATATTGCCGGATTTGCGGCATCCACCTATTTACGAGGTTTGCAATTCGGCTTTGTGCCGACAACCCTTCTGGCTCAGGTCGATGCCAGTGTCGGAGGCAAAAATGGGGTCAACTTTCAGGGTTATAAAAACCTCATCGGTACATTTACCCAACCGGAGTTTGTCCTGATCGATTTCACGGTGCTCAAGACACTTCCTCCCCGAACGCTCGGTTGTGGAATCGCCGAAGCGATCAAACACGGCGCCATTGCAGATCCGGATCTGTTCGAGTTTATGGAGCATCATGCGATCAATATCCGTCAACTTCTGCCTGAGGCCATTGAACGGATTGTCCATGATTCGATTACAATCAAATCATCCATTGTCAATCAAGACGAAAAAGAGCATGGTGAACGCCGGAAACTGAATTTCGGCCATACCTTTGGCCATGCGATTGAAAAAACCTTGAAACTTCCACATGGTGAGTCGGTGGCTCTTGGCATGGTGACGGCGGCCCAGCTTTCCCAACAGCGGGGGTATCTATCATGCGATGACGTTCAGAGGCTTGTGACCGTGCTTAAGGCGTATGATTTACCCACCACAGTCGCTGCTGATAAAACAGCGCTAAAGACCGCCATGCGGAAAGATAAAAAACGATACGGAAACGCTATTAAATTTATATTGCTCACCCAAATCGGTCAATCCACGATCGAACGTGTCAGTCTGAAAGAACTCGAGATGGTCGTCGACCGCTTATAACAGAAAAGGGAGAAGAATTTGTATCACATGCGTCCCACTTGCGGCACATGCAGATGATCAGCATGGTGATGAGACGATGAAGTCAAACGAAGACGTATGCTGTACACAGAAGAGAATTATGATTTGCAGTGCTCTTGCGAATATACCATTTACCGCTTGCCTTCAGGCGGTGAAAACACTGAATTTCGCCGAGATACGGATCGATCTTCTCGATCTGTCCGAAGCAGAACTTACCACACTTTTTTCGACAAACAGCAATCTTATTGCGACCTGTCGTCCGGGGAAATATAACGATGATGAACGGAAAGTTTTTCTGCTACGCTCGATCGACGCCGGCGCCGCATATGTCGATGTCGAAGTGGAAACCGGCGATGCCTTCAAGCAGGAGGTGCTGGCGGCAGCGAAAGCCAAATATTGCCAAACGATCATTTCCTATCATGATTTCGAAAAAACGCCCCCGCGGGCTGAACTCGATCATATCGTCACATGGTGCTCGGAATTCAAACCGGATGTCATCAAGATTGCCTGTATGATAAATTCTGCTCGCGATAATGCCAGATTGATCGGGTTGCTCGATACAGACAAACGTATGCTTGTGGTCGGTATGGGCGAACAAGGGAAGATTACCCGAGTGGTTGCTCCGCTGCTCGGGAGCATCTGCACCTTCGCTTCGTATGCCACAGATAAAGCGACAGCTCCTGGGCAATTGTTCAAAGATGATTTAGAATCTCGAATCACAGATCTTCAACAGCTCTGACAATATGGGAATCTCGCCAGGTTTCAGGGTCTTTGCAAGGTTCGCGTCATTGTATTTCACGACAGGCCAATATTTTTTCCTTGACAGTCATCACTTGACAGGCATCAAATGTTCTCTCCATATTCTCTCGGCCAGTTTGCATGAAGCGAGCTCAGAGCCTAACATCTTTCTCTCACAAAGCCACAGAGAAGAAAG
>PDWJ01000568.1_pt1 | contig 52904 bp, 37 predicted proteins | sample 1430881 | NCBI WGS metagenome assembly PDWJ01 (sample SAMN01162460, study PRJNA174530) | Oral metagenome, whole genome shotgun sequencing project. | biome: Marine environment; feature: Marine mammal; material: Swab sample of the gingival sulcus; isolation source: swab sample of gingival sulcus...
CTGGGACTATTTGACCGACCGTCTTGGTATCGGAAAACAAACCGTTCCCTGGCTACCCGAAATTATCGTTGAGCGGGCGGGTTTCGCCACGGGTTATTGAGAAGTTACTTTTGGACGGGCTCTAAATTGTTCAGACGATTCCGTAATGATTGTTGCTGACGGCCCAAGCGTTCATTCTGCAATAATGCCGCCCGCCCCATCAGTGACTTTGATCAGCCGTTCCCGGGTATCGTAATGGTAGCGAATGTCCGGGCTGGCACCAGTGGTGTCGGTTCCTTGACTGATAAGCTGCCCATTGTCATCGTAATGGTAATAGGTATTCTCTTTGCATGTCAGTTGGTTGGCATCGTTGTAATCATAGGTTTCCGAGGATTGTGTGTTTTTGGTATGACTCAGTCGATTGGCCACCCCGTCGTAGGTAAACTGTTCGCTATACAGCGGGACATCCTGGCCGGTGCCGGATTCTGCCGTTTTTTCGGATGCATTCAGCCGATACAGGGAATCGTAGCTGTACTGGTAGTCGCGGTGTACGCCATCCTGGTTCAGGATATTGCTGACCTGACCATAGCTGTAGCGCACCTGTTCCAGTAGCGCTTCGGCAGGGGTGTACAGGCCGTTTTCTGTTAGCCTTTGCAAGCCATCGTAGTGGTGTCGTATGGTCGTGCCCCCCGGCAGGGTGATCCACTTCGGCTGCTGCTATTGGTACTCATTACAGTCCGTACCCTGGGGGCCGATTCCTTATCGTGACCGGCTTTGTACCCACTTCCCCCCAACAGCTGCTTCTTCCAGGTGTTCACCTGGCTGGGGTGTACCTCAAATTCTGCGGTAATCTCATTCACCGTTCGGTGCCTTTGATAGCCTCAATGGCTACTTTTGCTTTAAACTCTGATTTAAATGATTTACGTTTTATGCTCGCCCCTTTCAACCGTGTTTCTATTTTAACTCACTGTCTCGATTTCGGGGACCACTATAGTAAAGCCCGCTGCTACGACGAGTGGCTCGGTAATAGGCATCGATCGTCGAATTTGCCTTGCCTTGACGAATCGATGCGTTAGTCTGTTTTTGGTACAGTGAATTAAAACGTTTTTGCGGTGCTTTGTCCATGGAATAATGCCTCAGTGATCGCACATCGGTATAATGCGCGTAAAGGCACTATTGCTGAGTGGCTATTGGATGTTTACTGTATGGTATCAATCTGCCGCGTAGTGGCTTCGTTCAACGACTATAATAACTACAATAATATAACTACCACAACTAAAGAGGAAGGTATGAAGCGAGTTGAGCATTCTCGAACTATGATATCACTTTCAGCCACGGTTTTTCTTCTTGTAGTATTGGCGCTCCCTTTCCAGGCCAGCTACGCGAATCAGACAGCAACGCAGAAGTTTGTCGATAAGCTGGTTAAAACGTACGCTTTTGATGAAAAGTGGTTATCGGAGTACTTGGCACAAGCAGAAACCAAAACCAGTATCCTGGAAGCGATGAGCAGACCGGCCGAGAAGGTGCTCGAGTGGAAGGACTATCGAAAAATATTTTTGACTGATAATCGTATCAGGCTCGGCAAGGCGTTTCTGAAAAAATACAAGAAGTCATTCGACAAAGCGGAAAAGGAAATAGGCGTTCCTCGCGAGATCATTGCCGCTATTATTGGCGTTGAAACCCGCTATGGAAAGAACAAAGGCAATTATAGAGTGTTGGATGCACTTTCGACTCTGGCCTTTGCTTACCCCCCCAGGAGTCAGTTTTTCACTTCGGAGCTGGAACACTTTTTCTTGTTGGTGCGGGAGCAGGGCTTTGACCCTTTGGCGGTGAAGGGATCGTACGCCGGCGCGATGGGATATGGTCAGTTTATCCCAAGTAGCTATCGATACTATGCCATTGATTTTGATGGTGATGGTGTGGTGGATATCCTGGATAACCCTGTCGATGCTATTGGCAGTGTCGCCAATTATTTTCGTAAACACAAATGGAAAAAGGGAGCACCAATCGCTGAGAAGGCCACAGTAGCAGGCAAGCATTACGAAAAGTTGCTACACACCCAATTGAAACCCCAATATAAAGTGGCGGATCTGAGTAAAAATGGTGTCCGGGTTAATGGTAAGCTGGATGCGGAAGAACCCATCCGGCTGATGAAGTTGGTTGGAACAGCCGGTGACGAGTTCTGGGTTGGTCTGCATAACTTCTATGTAATTACCCGATACAACCATAGTGAAATGTATGCGATGGCGGTGTATCAATTGGCGAAACAGCTGCATTAAAAAATGTACTCGGAATTTAGCGTCTTGCGAAAAACGGTCTTGTTTTGGTTCTTGGTTTGTTTGGGTGTCGTCCAGAACGGTTGCGTGCAATCTCGTTACACGCTGCACCAGGACGGAGCGCCGGAAGGTGAGTTCGATGCATCGAATGTACCTGATGCGGTTCCCCGGTTTGAAGTGCGCACCATTGCCGGAAACAAAAGCCCGTATACCGTGAATGGGAAAAGTTACTGGATCATGGACGAATCCGTTGCGTATTTAGAACGGGGTATCGGTTCCTGGTATGGTCGGAAGTTTCATGGTTATAGAACGTCGAATGGTGAAGTCTACAATATGTATGGAATGACAGCCGCTCACAAAACTCTACCGATTCCTTCTTATGTGAGGGTAACCAATTTAGCGAACGGCAAGGTTGTCGTGGTGAGGGTGAATGATCGGGGGCCGTTTCATGAAGGTCGAATTATCGATTTGTCTTTTGCCGCAGCCAAGAAGCTGGGCTATTCCGACAAAGGGGTCGCTCAACTGGAAGTCGAGTTGTTGCCTATGCCTTCAATCGACAAAATTATCAAACCGGAGGCTTTGGTTGACGGGTCTGAATTCGCTCCTGGTTCCGGTCAATTTTTTTTGCAGGTTGGTGCCTATAAAAGCCAATCGGCGGCACTTTCTGTTAAGCGAGAGATTAGGCAAATGCTTGATGCCCCTGTTTTTATTCTAAAGTCGGGCTCGTCATCCAATATGATTTATCGGGTGAGGGCAGGGCCGTACCAGCGCAAATCAACCGCTGAATTTGCACGGCAGAAATTACTAAAGCACCATGATAGCGTACCTTTTGTGGTAGCTGGTGAAAGTTGAATAACCGGTATTTCCGGGGCGGGTTACCGGATAACCCAAATTCCTGAGTAGGGGCACCGTAATACGAGACTTGTATGTACAGTTCTTCGAGAGGAATGAGGTGAAAGCCTCGCCTTACTCGATATCTTGCTATTTACCTTGTTTGTTACTTCGCAAACCACTATGCAGTCAAGGCTTCTTTTTTCTTGTGATTTTTTATTCAGGGATCGGGGGATAAGGTGATTGTTCACGTTGAATCATGTAGTATTTGCAATCGAAGATATTGATCAAAGCAAACTTTTTTATTGAAGTAATACATTTTTTATGAAAATCACATGCGCCTATACCTTGTTCCGGCCTGAGCGACCTGATAACGATGTTAATTGGTTCGTATTTATGGTTTTACTGTTTTTTATCTTGTTCTCTACAGTCGCGATGGCCGATAGTCCGGCTCTAATACCTTCACCTCCGCAAGTCAATGCCAAGTCTTATATTCTGATGGATGCATCGAGTGGCGAGATCATTGTCGAAAAAAATGCGGATGAAAGGTTGCCTCCGGCGAGTTTGACCAAAATGATGACATCCTACATCGTTGAATACGAAGCTCAACGTGGCAATATATCAATGGATGATCAGGTGTTGATCAGTGTCAATGCCTGGAAGACCGGCGGTTCCAAAATGTTTATCAAAGAAGGAACGCATGTGTCGCTGCAGGATTTGTTGCGTGGCATTGTCATTCAAAGTGGTAACGATGCCAGTATAGCGGTGGCTGAACATATCGCGGGCAGTGAAGATACATTTGCAGATATTATGAATCAGCATGCCAAGCTGCTGAAAATGGAGAACTCCAGTTTTCGCAATGCAACCGGGCTTCCGTCAGAAGGTCATTACTCATCGGCGCGAGACCTGGCACTGTTGGCGAAAGCGATCATAGTCGATTTTCACGATCATTATTCCTTGTATAAAGAAAAGTACTTTACCTATAACAAAATCCGGCAACCCAATCGAAACCGTCTTTTATGGCGGGACAAGTCAGTGGACGGGCTGAAAACTGGGCATACCGATGCGGCAGGTTTTTGTCTGGTTGCATCTGCTGTACGCGATAATATGCGTTTGATCAGTGTGGTAATGGGTGCGAAGAGTGAAGAAGCCCGAGCCAGGGAAACACAAAAACTTTTGAACTATGGTTTTCGTTACTACGCAAGCATTGCCCCGTATCAATCCGGCGTCGAGTTGACGAAAACAAAAATATGGGGCGGGATGACTGAACAAGTGAAATTGGGTTTGGCCAATGATGTCTTTATTACCATTCAAAAAGGTCAGAAAGAAAATCTGCAAACCTCATTGGAGATCGAAGACTATATTGAAGCACCAGTCAATACAGGGGATGTGTTGGGTTCTTTGAAAATTCAACTGGGAGAAGATGTATTGGTCGAAGAGTCGCTTCTGGCATTGGAGCCGGTTACCGAGGCCGGCTTTTTCAAGCGTCTCTGGGATATGATCAAGCTGTTTTTTGTTCAGCTGTTTGCGTCCTCCTGATTAAAATACAGATATATCGTTTCGATGCTGAATTTAGATTTTAGAATTTACCAGTGAAAGCGGTCAGCCATGTCGCAACAAGAACCCCCCAAAATAGCGTTTCCCTGTGACTATCCCATCAAGGTGATCGGTGATGGTGTGCCAGACTTTAAAGATTTCGTTATTCGCACGATCCAAGGCCATGCGCCGGATCTGGATACCGATCAAGTTAATTTAAATGCCAGTAAAAATGGCAAGTACCTTTCTGTTCGTTTAACCATCGTCGCTACGGGTGAGGTACAACTCAAGAAAATCTTTGCAGACCTTAAGGCCAGTGGCCGGGTGCATATGGTGCTATGACATTGCCTTCATACGCTACTTCTCCCCCGAATTTCTCCTGGCGAGACTGCCTTGTTGTACGCCGGTTTGCAACACTCCCTTACCAGCCGGTTTGGCAAGCGATGCAGACGTTCACCAAAAACCGGTCTGAGTCGACACCTGATGAGCTATGGCTATTGCAGCATCAACCGGTGTTTACCCAGGGGCAGGCGGGTAAACCGGAGCATATTCTTGTTCCAGGAGATATACCCGTAGTTCAGGTGGATAGAGGCGGTCAGGTTACTTATCACGGCCCAGGCCAGCTGGTTGGCTATATTCTTGTTGACTTGGCTCGTCAGAAAATCGGAACACGGGATCTGGTATCGGCAATTGAAAACACGGTGATAGCGACGCTGGCGAGTTTTGGTGTTTGCGCCAAGGCCAGGCAGGATGCGCCTGGGGTGTATGTCGGTGCAAAGAAAATCGCTTCTTTGGGCTTGCGCGTGATTCGTGGTAGGTCTTTTCACGGTTTATCACTAAATGTCATTGGTGACTTGAGCCCTTTTCAACGTATCAATCCTTGTGGCTACCAAGGGCTGGAAATGGTAAAGCTCGAGGATTTGGTCGCCGATATTGATTTCACGTCTGTCTTAGATGAATTGCTAAAGCAATTCATTCGCGTCATGGGGTATAATTCGTCACGTATTGAGATGGGGCTACCTCGCATCATTTGTGAATAACTTTTTCGTAAGAGGTGAAGTGAGTCGGCGACCTGGATGAGTGGTGGCTTATTGGGTCGGCCCTGAAAATGTATCAATGAATGAGTGAGAGCTTAACATCGTGTCAAACAATAAAAAAGTTGAACTAAGTCAACCCGCCAAACCCAGGAGGTTGGTAGCCGGTGAGAAACTGCGAGGTGCGGACAAAGTCGCTCGCAACCCGGTCAAGATTATCGCAACAGACAAGCCGGCCAGAAAGCCCGAGTGGATTCGGGTTCGTATGCCGGGGACAACTCGTATCAACAATATCAAAGCCAAATTACGCCAGCATAAATTGCACACGGTTTGTGAAGAAGCGGCCTGCCCCAATTTGGGTGAGTGTTTTGGTGGAGGTACCGCCACTTTTATGATTATGGGGGATATATGCACGCGCCGTTGCCCCTTTTGTGATGTCGCTCATGGCAGGCCCAAACCGTTGGATGAAAACGAACCTGCCAACCTAGCGCAGGCCATTTCCGAGATGGCACTGAAATATGTCGTCATTACTTCCGTCGATAGAGATGATCTTCGAGATGGAGGTGCCCAGCACTTTGCCAACTGTATTAGTGAAACCCGGGCGCAATGCACCGCGATCGACATCGAAATCCTGGTTCCAGACTTTAGGGGCCGTATGGACGTTGCAGTCGATATCTTGACCAGGAATCCGCCAGATGTATTCAATCATAACCTGGAAACAATACCACGCCTTTACCCGAAAGCCAGACCCGGTGCTGATTACGCCTGGTCACTGTCGCTACTCAAAAACTACAAGGCTCGAAATCCCGAGGTTACGACTAAGTCAGGCTTGATGCTCGGACTGGGTGAGGAAATTGGCGAAGTTGAAGCTGTGATGGCGGATCTGCGCAGGCATGATGTGGATATGCTTACGCTGGGACAGTATCTGCAACCCAGCGGTGATCACTTGCCGGTAGAGAGGTATGTGACACCGGAAGAGTTTAAGCATCTTGGCAGGCTAGGCGAAACTATGGGTTTTAAGCGTGTTGCCAGTGCGCCGCTGGTTCGTTCATCTTACCACGCCGACTTGCAGGCAAAAGGACACAAAGTTTGCTGATGGATTCGAAAACAACCAGATCCAGATCAGTCTCCCGTATTAAAACTGGTAGTTTTGAGCGTCGACTTAGCTTGACCAAGGCTGGTCTTTTTGCCGGCACACGTATGGCTACACATACCGCTCTTGGTGTGTTTTCGGGGAAGGAAACAAGACAGGCCAAGCGCAAGGCAATGCTTTCAAAGCAGGCGGCTTTCCTGGTGGAAGAGCTTGGCAAGCTAAAGGGAAGTGTGGTGAAAATTGGGCAGGTAATGGCTCTCTATGGTGAGCATTTTTTGCCGGTCGAAGTGACCGAAGCCCTGCATACCCTTGAAGACAAAACCGTCTCTCTGGATTGGCCAGCTATTCATCAGGTATTGTATCGTGAGCTGGGCGATGCCAGGCTTGGGCAACTGGATATTGAACAAGAACCGATTGGCGCAGCCTCGTTGGGGCAGGTACACAGAGCGAGACGCCTATCGGACAATCGACAGATCTGTCTAAAAATCCAGTATCCTGGAGTGGCAGAGGCCGTTGATTCGGATCTAGATGCTGTCGCCCGGTTATTGAAATTGGCCAAAGTCGTTTCATTTGGCCCTGATTTTGATGAATGGTTAAAAGAAGTTCGTCAGATGATGCATCGTGAGGTGGACTATCTGCTTGAAGCAGATACAACCTGCCGTTTTCGCGAAATGCTGACTGATGATGATCGTTTTATTGTGCCAAAAGTGTATAAAGAATACTCCACTGCACATGTGATGGCGACCAGTTTCGAGTCTGGGTTGCCTGTGACAAGTGATGAGGTTCAGCAGTTATCCCAGGCGCGTCGAAACTATCTGGCCCGGGCTTCGTTAGAGTTGTTCTTGCGCGAGATGTACGACTGGAAAGAATTGCAGACAGACCCGAATTTTGGTAACTACCGCATTCGGCTGGCCAATAATCCGGATGGGTTGGATCGAATCGTTCTTTTGGATTTTGGGGCTGTACAGAAATATTCCGACGCAATTCTGGGTCCGGTATGCAAAATGATCAAAGCCTCGTATTATCAGGATCTGGCGAGCGTTATCGAAGGTGGCGTTCAGCTTAAGTTTATGCGGGCAAATTGGCCTTCTCCGGTACTGGAAGAGTTTGGTAAAGTATGTATGGCTGTTCTGGAACCGCTCGCCGCATCCAAAATGAATGCCCCCAAGGGCGCGCTAAACAGTATGGGCCAATATCGCTGGAAGCAAAGTGATTTGCCCGGTCGCGTTGCCAAGCGTGCGGCAGTTTCGGCGATTAACCGTTATTTTAAAGTCCCGCCTAAAGAATTCGTGTTCTTAAATAGAAAACTGGTCGGTGTTTATACCTTTATCTCCGTTTTGGGTGCGGAGTTTAACGGGGAAGATATTTTACTTAAATTTATAGATGTGAAATAAGGCGAAAAAAACGACCAGCCCGGTAATGCTGGTCATTGAAGTGTCGTTTGTATCCGAAAAGGCAAAGTCGCTGTTGTATCACTTCGGTGGTGACGTTGCGTCTTTTCGTTAGATTACCTTGGTTAATTTGAACATACTGAGAAATTCAAACACAGGTAGAGCGGTTTTGTGGCAGCAGTAGGTTTTTTCAATGCTGCCTCTGAATCTCGATTTGGTGAATTCCAGGCCTTTAAAGTTATATAGAAAATTGCCTTTTTCGTAGAGGAGTTTCATTACTTTTTTGAGTGTTTTCGATTCTTGTGGTTCGCACTCATCCGACAGTGACAACGGAATTAGCCCCAAATCAATGTACGGAACGCCTTCTTTCCGAAAGACTTCTATCGCATGACACATCAAGGTGTAAAAAATACCCTGTTTGAACTCGGCACAGGCTCGCGATATGTTGGGCACATAACTGACGATTTGGTTTTTTTCGTATATCGGATCAAAGTAGATAAAGCCAACGGCTTTGCCGTTTTGATACGCATAAAAATGACGTTCATTTTCTTTGTATTTCATTGCCATTGGGCGAATGAGAAAGCGGATTTCGTTACTTTTGCATTTGCGCGTTTTAATCCATGCTTCTGATATTTCCCGGGTGTGATCGTCGCTGTAGCGTTCTTTCACTTCGATCCCAGACTTTATCGACTGATTCAGTGCGGTGCGCAAGATCTGTTTCTTTTTACCTTTGAGATTCCAGTTAGCTAGATTTATCTTCGATTCTGACCCAAACTGGGTGCCATAGTAGTCAAAGCGTTTGTGCAAAATATCTACCACCGGCTTGGTTATCTGGATAAAGACCGCGTTCGGATTTTTCTGGTAAAACTCAGTTAGTAATAATTCGAAGTTTGTCGGGGCAGCAACTGGATCGGATAAGACATAGACTTTTCCCCATTTTTTCATATAGCCGATATAACCGATACCGGGCATATCAAAATACTCCATATCTGGCTGCAGGGTTGAGAAAGCTTGTGAATGGGCGCCAAATTTTTTCAGATATTCAACGCGTTCACTAAATGTGAAGCTATTTTTGTCAGATTCCCCAAGCCCCTCTAAGGCCAGAATTTGCTCTGCCATTTAAATCACTCCCGTCGCACCGAGTCGCTATGCTTGTTTTTATAAAAACTGTTATTGAGACTTTTGCAAAAGCTTGTGTTGTTTATTTTTTTGCTGTCGCTGATGCTAAAGTAACGACATAAAAAAGATGTGAGTTACACCTCATTTTTCAGTTACACAGGGTTACAAGAGCGTAAGATTTGGCAAAAACGGAATCAGGAAATGAGATTGTTAGACAATTTAAGTGGATATTGTAGAACAATAAGAGCCAATCTGGCGTTGCTCTAGACGGCCAATTCACTAGGTTTTTGATTGATCATGGCCAGGGTGTGATTGGCGGGTTGGGCTTTGCCGAAGTAAAATCCCTGGATCTCGTGACAGCCAAGTTTCTTCAGATAAGCGTATTGCTCCGCCGTCTCCACACCTTCTGCGACGATATTGAGTTTCAGGCCCTGCGCCATGGCGATAATGGCATTTACGATACAGGGCTGCCCTGGCTGGTTGTGAAGACCTTTCACGAACGATTGGTCTAGCTTTAAGGTATGTATCGGTAGCTTGTGTAGGTAACTGAGCGATGAGTAGCCGGTTCCAAAATCATCGACCGCTATCGATACACCATACTCGGCAAGACTGTTGAGCTTTTGAACAATATGTTCCAGGTTGTTCATGATGACATTTTCGCTGATCTCGATTTCGAGATTTTGTCGAGGGAAACCGGTCAACTTGAGCTGATTGATCAATTGATTGACAAAGCGCGGATGTTCAATTTGTTTTGGGGAGAAATTGACTGCCAGGCGTATCGCTTCATGGCCGTTTTGAATCCACTGATTGACTTCTCTGCATGCTGTTTCTAGCACCCATTCGCTGATATCAATAATAAGTTTGGTTTCTTCTGCGAGTGGCAAAAACTCAGATGGGTAAATAATTCCCTTTTCCGGGTGATGCCAGCGTACCAGCGCCTCAACTCCAATAACATCACCTGTAATCGCATTTACTTTCGGTTGGTAGTATACATTTAATTCATTCTGCTTGAGCGCGCCCCGCAGGTCGCGTTCCAGTTTTAACCGGCCCGAACTACGGTTGTTCATACCATTGACATAAAACTGGTAACCATCTTTACCTCTTCCTTTGACGTGATACATCGCAGCATCCGAATTCTGAATGAGTTCTTCGGCAGTCACTCCGGCATCTGGGAACATGGATATCCCGATACTTACGCCGACAAACACATCATGTTCTGCAAGTGGAAAGGGTTCTTTCAGTACTCGCATGATTTTTCGAGCTATATGCCTGGCGTCTTCTCGACTTGATAGTTCGGGAAGAAGAAGGGTAAATTCGTCACCGCCAAAGTGAGACAGGGTGTCACCATCGCGCAGGCAGGCGCCGAGGCGAGTGGCAACGGTTTGCAGCAAATGGTCACCCATGGTATGACCCAGTGTATCGTTAACGACTTTGAAACGGTCAAGATCGAGAAACATAACGGCCAGTTTTGAATTGTTTCTTTTTGCCTGGGCGATGGACAGGCTTAAACGGTCCTTGAACAATGCGCGGTTGGGTAGTCGAGTAAGCAGGTCGTGGTAGGCTTGATAATGAATGAAGTCTTCGGCTTCTTTTTTCTCTGTTATATCCCTTGCCGTGCCATATAAACTGATAATCTTTGTTTTATGATTTGGAGCTTGTCGAATGCCATTCAGCTTTCTGGTTTTTTGCTTGATCGGAAAAATCGTTATCTCATAGTATCGGGAGCCAGACTTATTGGCCATGACCAGGTTAATTTCAAAACTTTTTGTTCTGCCATTGTTGCGTAGGGTGGCTACGCGATTGCTTTCTTGCAGCCAGGGTGATTCAAACTGGAGGTGATAGGCGGCTTTGTCTTTGTCTTGTTCGGCAACGATGATCGAGTAGTGTGCACCAATCAATTTTGTTTTGGTATAACCGAGTTGGCGTTCGATTTTACTGTTTAAAAATGCGAAACGGCCCCTCTGGTCGAGCATAAAAATGATATCCGGCGAGTTGTTTACGATAAAACGATGTAATTCTTCAGAGTGCTTCAGTTTCTTTTGCATTGATGCGTGGGCACTCTCCAGGCTTTTTTGCCTTAGTGCACTTGCAACCGTAGCGATGAGTTCTTCCGGATCATACGGTTTCTTGAGGTAATCATAAGAGCCCCGGCGTAACGAACGGCTCAGGGTCGAAAACGAAGATTCACCGCTGATCACAATGGTGGCGGTATCGATGTTGTTTTCGGTCATGAAGCGCATGACTTCATGACCATTTTTGTCCTGCATATTCAGGTCAAGCAAGACAAGATCAACGTTGTGACGCAAGAGTTTATCGCAGGCGTTTATGCCACCTATGGCGCTGATCACACTGTAACCATGATCGGTTAGCAGAGCCTCGAGGTTTTCAATTACTTGAGGTTCATCATCAACAACGAGAATTTCGGTTTTTTTTAAACTGATGCGACTGGTTTGCTTTGTCATGATTATTGTGTGTTTGTTGTCCTGTTTCTTGCCTTTTCATTTTTCCTGGCGATGTCCGCTATCTGGCAATAAAATTTGAAATTCAGTGCCTTTGTCGCTACTTCGGCAGCTAATCGAGCCTTTCATTTGGTTGACCAGACTCTGTGTAATGCTGAGACCGAGTCCTGAATGTTCTTTCCCTTTTGTCGAGATGACTGGCTTGAAGAGATTTTGCATTATGTGAGAGGGAATACCCGGACCGTTATCCGAGACTATGATTTCGATAAAGTCTTTGCTATTGAGCTTCACCGTACTTGTTGTGCGAATGCGGATGTTGCCGCCAGCAGACAAGGCCTCTGCGGCGTTTTTCAACAGGTTGGTGATAACTTGGCGAATTGCGTTTCGACCGCTCATTTGTGCTTTCATTTGTTCATCGAGAAACAGTCTGCATGTGATGTTTCTGTTACTGAACATGGAGCTGTTGTAAAGCTGAACCAAATTGCGAATTTCTCCATTGATGTCGACCGGTTTGTCTTGTTCCAGATTGTTGCTAAAGTCCTTTAATCGTAGCAGGATTTCGCCGGTTCGCTCTATTTCTTCCTGTATTATGTCAATTTCATTTTGTACCTCTACAGAGTTTTGCAACTTGTTGGCCAGGGCCTGCAGATAGTTGCGAATGATACTGAGAGGGTTGTTTGCCTCGTGCATGATTTCGCGTACCTTGGCGTTGATAGTATCGGTCAATTCCTGTTTGGCCTCGTTAGTCTGAATATGGTTTTTTTTAATGGTGCTGATATGGCGCCCAACCTGGGAGGCAAACAGTGTGACCAATTGATCAGATCCGGAAATAGTATCTTGTGGTGCGTTTGTTCCCATCACGAATACGCCCTTCAAGTCATCTTTCACTAGGATAGGTATGCACGCTATGCCTGGACCACCAGTTATTCGTAGCAACTGCCGATCGATGACAGACAGGGTTTTGCCGGCAAATCGCTGATCAACCGCAAACAGCGTGTGCCGGTTTAGTGCGGCACTGGCTACAATGCTGCGTGCCGATTGCATAGCGATGGTTAGTCTGACTGGATTGGCGTTTACCGGGTCCACTATAGATTCGAGTGAATTGGTTTTGTCATTCAGCCAAAAAACCAGGCTGTTTTTGAATCCGAACAGCATTTCCGCCGCGGTGGTAATGTGTCGAACAAGTTGCGGAAGATTTTCGGCATTGGACAAAAGGTTCGATGAAGATTGGAGCAGGCCAAGGTTCCTGAGTTGTTCGGCCAGTTTGATTTTTTCTTGCGCAGCAGACTCGGTGGAATCGGTGTCGTCGAGTTCGATACCCATTGAATCCGCGATATCGGCGGTTTCTGTCGCAATTTGTTCGACTATTTGCTGAGCGAGCGATGTGTTCAGGCCAAACAATTTGTCAGCCGCTTTCAGGTTTTCCAGAGATTCGAGACAACCTTTTTCACTGAAGCGGCTTGCCAGATAGATGATTTTTACTAAATGGTGCGCGTCTAACACAGCGTCAAGTGCCGTATGGTGGTAACGAATAGCGTCTGCGGCAAATTCGCTGAGTTGCCATTGTTCAGCTAGCCCGGCTCCGATATCGCAGTGATTGGTTAGAAACCTTTCGTTTTCCAACTCAATTTGACTTTTCTGCTTGATTTGTAGTTGTTCGAGTAGGCTAAGGAAGTCGTCGGGGTAGTTGCTACCGAGTACCAGCTCGCCAATATTATGTAACAGGCCGGTAAGATAGGCTTCTTCCGGTCGCTCATAACCGGTCAGTGTCGCAAATGCACGCGATAGCATGGCGCAAGTCACTGACTGGTGCCACAGGGATTTAAAAAAAGCGTTGTGCGTTGAACTAGAACTGGAAAAAAACTGTTGTACTGACGCGGTGACAATTAAGGTTTTGATCGTTTCGACGCCCAATACTGATAGCGCACGTTCAAGAGAAGTGATTTTGTCGCCTCGACAATAGAAAGACGAGTTGGCCAAGGAGATAGCCCGGGCACCGATTGCAATATCCTGACTGACAATTGCGGATATCGTTTGAAAACTAGCGCTATCGTTTTGACAAACCCGAAGCATCTCAACCAATACATTGGGCAGTGAGGGTAATTTGTTCACTTTGAGTTTTTCGAAAACGGATTGCGCGTGTATGGTCATAGTGAATATCTGGTTTACGTGATTGTTTTCAGTTGCAGTGCCACACGGGATTAGCCGGGCTGTTTCACAAATTACTCCCGTGTTTGCTGCGTAGTTAAATTGCAAAAGGTCAGCATTTATTAAACTATAGTTCGTTTGAAGTGAGCAGGCGGCATAAAATGATTGAAGCACGTTAAATACGACTGAACCGATAACAATATCTAACCAAGGCGATACGCTACGCATCCGAATCGTGAACTGGAATTTGCCAGTGCAATCTTGGCTGGCGGCAAGCTGTGCCTGAAAACCAGTGATTCGGCAATTATGGGAACTGTTTGGACAAGGTGTTTGGTCTGAAGTTGACCTGAACATCAGCCATGGTCTACTTTAACAGATATGTCGAAAAAGAGTTTTCTGGTTTTTGTTTCTTTTGTTGCGGCACTTCTGTTGTTGCATGGACGGGCTTGTCATGCAGAGGTGTGCTCAATCGAGGCTAAACCAGAGGCATTGCTACAACATGTTATCGTTAACCGTCCCGCTCATACAGAATCGTTAACGCTGAATGAGCTACGAGCCATATTCAGTTTGAGGGCAAGAGTCTGGCCGGACGGTTCAAAAATTACCGTTGTTTCACTCAATGATCAGAATCCAGTTCATCGTGCTTTTTTGTTGAATACGTTGAAAATGTTACCGCACCAGCTCCGGCGGCAATGGGATCGGTATATTTACTCCGGTATTGGTCATGGACCAGTGGTAGTTGATACGATGGATGAAATGGTGAAGACCGTCAATAGTACGCCTGGCTCGATTGGTTATATCGAAGGAGGCGTGCCCTGTGAACGGGTTGCTACGCTTGCGATTCGCTAAGCTATTCTGGGTTGTCATACGCTTTACTGGCTCTATGTTGTCTTATGGCCACGAAAACAAGGCGCCCAACGTGGGCGAAATTCATTGGCATGACTTTTAGTTGGAATTTTGGTCTGGAACTGCATTCCGTAAATGGTGTTTACTGGCTGCCCAGCGTCGAAAATCCAGATTTTGCTGGTCAGGAGCAGTACTGGAATAGATTCTTGGCTCAGGTGGCGTATCGTTTCTAATGTTCAATTCTAACAAGCAGATATTCATCAGTCTTTACTGGAAAGCGGCTACCGGTTTGGCGGTTATCTTTTTGTCGATTATAGCGGTTTTCACCGACTTCAATGTCGATCAGATGCAAGAGCTGCAATTGTACAACCGTAGTGTCAATCAGCAGCAGTATCTTGTCGAGTATAGTGGTCTTTTGAAAAAAAGTTCATTACAGCTAATCAACCTGATAGACGGTCTGCCTAATCTGACGTCCGCCAGTCCATTGATTAAAGATAAGTTGGATTCACATTGGTTATCGTTACAAATGACCTGGGCTCTTGAGAGTGCAGTCTTGTTAAATGCAGATGGTGAGGTGCTTGGTCAGTGGGGTGATCTAAGGGTGATGATCAATCCTGACATGGTGAGACGAACTTTAACAAGTCAGACACCTTCGCAACAAATGATTTGCTTTGAAATATGTCAGTTAGCCGTGATTTCTCCCGTTCTGGATGCCAATGGCGAGATTAAATTGGTTCAATTGAGCGTCTCTCTTGCTGATCTTTTGTTAGATTTCAATCGAATTACCGGTTCGGATATTGGCATTCTTACCCCAACTTCTGGTGACTCGCCGTTTCCTGTTCAATTCGGTGAAACAGGTCTGGCTTTTTCGTCGTTGACTAATAAACCACTGTTGCAGCCTATTCTGCATCGGCATGCCATTGAGAAACAATGGCAGCGGGATTTTGTCGATGTGGGCGGACAGTTGATCAGTGTTATCGACCTGCCTGACGCTCAATACGAATTAGTCTTTGTGTCCAATCAAGAGTTGGTTGGAGTCAATGCTCTGATTGTTTTTATTTCTGACGCCACTCAAGTAAGAGAACGAATAGCGTTCGCTCGATACACCGATGTGTTAGCGGGTTTGTTGGCCGTGGTGGTTTCAATGATGCTGATATTTCTGGTTCTATGGCGTCCGATTCGATCCCTGCAACGGCAGGCCAAAGCATTGCCTTTGCTGCCCCGAGGTCGCTATAAGGAAGCGAAAGACAAATTGAACGAAATGGCGAGAAGCCGCCTGTTTGCTGATGAAATCAGTCAACTCAATACAACTTCATTGGAAGTCACTTCGCAGTTGGAAGAGTACCATCGAAAGCTGACTGAAAACACCGAAGAACTCTATCAGATGGCACACTTCGATCCGCTGACAGGCTTGGCAAATCGTCCTTATCTAATTGAATTGATTGATGAAAAGTTAGCCAGTCAGAACGAGAGTGAGCGAAAGTTTTCATTTTTGCATTTGGATTTGGATAACTTTAAGCATATCAACGATGCTCTGGGACACCAGGTTGGTGACAACCTGTTGTCTGTGGTGGCAAATCGTTTGAAAGGCTGTGTTTCTGGTTCCACTGATATTGTGGCTCGCACCGGGGGCGATGAATTTGGTCTGGTTTTGAGTAATATCCATAGTGAGGTAAGGGTTGTCGATATTGCCAGAAAAGTGTTGAAGGTAATAGAGGAGCCGATCGTTATAGCCGGGCGCAGGCTTTCCGTTTCTTCAAGCATTGGTATTACGCTGTCGCTACTGGATGGCGTATCGGCAGCGACTTTATTGCAAAATGCCGATCTGGCCATGTATGAGGCAAAGGCTTCGGGTAAAAACAGTTATCACGTATTCAATCATCAGTTACATATCGATGCTGACTCCAGAATGGCGCTGGAAGAAGAATTGCGTCATGCCGTTGAAAACCAAGAGTTTGTGCTACTTTACCAGCCACAGCTGGACCTGATTACCGGAGAGCTGATCGGTTGCGAGGCATTGCTGCGTTGGCAACATCCCAGGCGAGGTTTGCTGTCACCGATTTACTTTATCAGCGTAGTAGAAAACAATGGCCTGATTATCCCGATCGGTAAGTGGGTGATACAAGAGGCTTGCCGGCAATGCGCCGACTGGCATCGGCGCGGCTTGACCGATATAAGAATATCGATCAATTTGTCTGCCCGACAATTCAGTGACCCTGATCTGCTCGATGTCATTAACCGTGAAATTTCTTTGCATGGCGTAAATCCCGAGATGCTAGAGTTTGAGGTGACTGAATCACTTTTGGCGACCGATATTAAACACGCTATCAGTCTTTTGAAAGAAATGCAGTCACTGGGTTTGACCATTGCGATCGATGATTTTGGTACTGGCTATTCTTCGCTTCATTACTTGAAGCAGCTACCGCTGGATAAGTTGAAAGTAGACAGAGCGTTTGTAATGGATTTGCCAAATAGTAATGATGACAAGCAAATAACTGCCGCGATCATTGCGATGGCACACGCGCTAAATCTGAAGGTTGTGGCGGAAGGTGTAGAAACTGCAGAGCAAATGATTTTCTTGCGGCAACTGGGTTGCGAGATTGGCCAGGGTTATTTGTTTGGCAAACCGTTAAGTGTTGATGATTTTTTTTCATCGCCGCTAAAAACGGAGGGGTTCAGGCCGGACAACAGCTAGCCTTTTAGCTATTCCGCCTGTTTTGATTTTAAACAGTGTAAACGACCTGCAACCAAGCGCGAGTCTGATTGTGATAACTATCTCTATTGGCTGTTAGTTGTTGCTAAAAATCGGAAAATGTCGATGATCATGAATAGTACACCAAGAACTATCGGTTATGTTCAAGGAGGCGTTTCTTGTAGTATGTCACTGCGCTCACGATTCGCTGAGACAGCCTTGTTTGGAATGCTGCTAGCCACTGTGTTCTGTAGTGGCTCAGCGTTATGTCGTGCTGAAGCAAACAAAACGCCCATCGTAGAGCAAATTTATTGGCACGGCTTTGTTAGTCAAAGTTTTATACTGACTGATGAAAATGAATTCCTGGGTTCCAGTTCTGACGGTAGCTTCAAGTTTAGCAGTGCAGGCTTGGGCGCCTTGTGGCAGCCAATGGATAGCGTTCAGCTTTCGATTCAGGGTCTATACAAGCAAATTGGCAATTCAAGTCCAAAAGGTACCCAGCTGGATTACGCTATCCTGGATTGGGCGATGGTCGATGAGTTTGACTATGGACTGGGGTTCAGGGTTGGACGACTGATGAATCCCTATGGTTTCTTTAACGAAACCAGAGATGTCGCCGCGACAAGGCCGAGTCTTTTATTACCTGAATCCGTGTATATCGACTACCTTCAGTTTCTCTTTCGTTCGTCGGATAGTGTCGGTTTGTATATGCGCCGTGAATTGAGCGAAGGGACTTTTTCGTTCAACGCAAACTTTGGTAAGCCGTTACTCACTGATGAAGCCACACATGCCATATTGGGCGGTCTGCCTGGCAGAACTGCTGGTGGTAATCTGGTGTCGGAAGAGTTTTTTGCATTGCAACTAAGGTATGAAGATGCCAGCGGCAAGTGGCGTAGTGCTCTCAGCTACGGCTGGTTTGCAGCTGACTATCGGGCCGCTCCCGACGATATTCTGGCTGATGCCAGAGTCGATTTCAAACATTTGATGTTGTCATTGGAATACAGCCTGGATGATTTCTAGTTTATTACTGAAATGTTTATTCGTAATGCGGGTGTTCGCGGTGCTTTGCCTATCGATATCGAAGACCAAAATTTGGGCTACTATTTTCAGCTTGGTTATAGGCTAAATCAGGGTTTAAAGGCCTACATACGTTATGATACAACCTATTACGATAAAGATGATAAAAAGGGTACTAAATTCGCGGCTCAGGGAAGAGGCCCGGCCCACTTTGCATTTGCAAAAGACATAACGCTTGGTGTTAGTTACACTCCGTCATTTCCCTGGAATTTTGGTCTCGAATTGCATTCTGTAAATGGCACTGTCTGGCTGCCCAATATCGAGAACCCAGACATTTATAGGCAGAGGCAGTACTGGAATATATTTCTGGCTCAAGTGGCCTATCGTTTTTGACACAGGTTTCCGCCCGAGGATGCCAAAAACAAATTGTCGTTCGTTTTCGCCGGAAGGTAACCATTGCTATCCAAAGTATTTCATTGTCAGCTCTTCTCTGTCGTGGCAACCGCAAATTAGCGTGTGACTGTCACTTGTCGTTGAGCTTCAACCGAGCAAGCTGTCTCAATCCTAAAGTCTAAGTAGACGTATGTCTAATTCTATTTGCAGTTTCATAAGGGTAGAAATAGACCAGCCAAAGTCATTAGTGATCGTCGATAACTAAACTATAGAAAAGATTAACACCGAGAGGAATGTAGAATGAGTGAAGTGAAGGTCTATCCTGTACCCGAGTCTGTCAGGAAGCGAGCGTTGATTGATAATGAAAAATATCTGGCGCTTTATAACAAATCTGTTGAAGACCCTGATGGATTTTGGCGAGAGCAAGGGAAACGTCTTGACTGGATAACACCGTACACCAAAGTCAAGCATACGACCTTTGACTATCAGCAACTCTCTATCAGGTGGTATGAAGATGGCGAACTTAACGCTTCGGTAAATTGTCTGGATCGACATTTGGAAAAACGCGGTGACCAAACTGCGCTTATCTATGAGGGTGATGATCCAAATGTGTCAGAGCACATTAGTTATCGTCAGCTATACGAAGAAACCTGCAAGTTTGCCAACGTATTGAAATCGTTGGGTGTGGGTAAGGGCGATGTGGTTACGATTTATATGCCAATGATACCGCAAACAGCGGTTGCCATGTTAGCCTGTACGCGTATTGGCGCGATTCACTCTGTTGTTTTCGGTGGTTTTTCTCCGGAAGCACTGGCTGGCCGGATTGAAAACGGTAATTCGAAAACGGTAATTACGGCCGACGAAGGTGTTCGTGGCGGCAAATTGATTCCGCTTAAACGAAATGTCGATAAAGCGCTGAGAAGGCCAGGGACCGAGGGTGTCGAAAAAGTGGTTGTCTATCAGCGTACGAGCGGCGATATCGACTGGGTCGATGGTCGTGATGTGTGGTATCACGAAGCGCTGGCGAGCGCAGCAGTCGAGTGCGAACCAGAGGTGATGAATGCCGAAGACCCATTGTTTATTCTTTATACTTCAGGTTCGACCGGTGCACCCAAAGGCGTATTGCATACCACGGGTGGGTATCTGGTTTACGCGTCGATCACTCACGAATATGTGTTTGACTACCAAGAAGGTGATGTTTACTGGTGTACGGCTGATTTTGGTTGGGTAACGGGGCACAGCTATATATTATATGGCCCCTTGCTGAATGGCGCGATTTCGGTTCTGTTCGAAGGGGTGCCAAACTATCCTGACAGTGCGCGATTTGGTCAGGTGATCGATAAGCATCAGGTCAACGTGCTGTACACTGCGCCCACTGCAGTAAGGGCTTTGATGGCAGAGGGCGATGACTATGTCAAACAGAGTTCCAGAAAGTCTCTGAGATTACTTGGCAGCGTCGGTGAACCGATCAACCCTGAAGCATGGGAATGGTATTACACATCTATGGGAGACTCGCGCTGCCCGATCGTGGATACTTGGTGGCAAACCGAAACGGGAGGCGTTTTGATTTCTCCCTTGCCTGGTGCGACGGATCTTAAACCGGGTTCGGCGACCGTGCCTTTCTTTGGTGTTCAACCGGCATTGGTTGACAACAGCGGTAATATTCTGGAAGGCGCAACCCAGGGCAATCTGGTTATCCTGGATAGCTGGCCTGGTCAGATGCGAACAGTTTACGGTGATCATGACCGATTTATTCAAACTTACTTCAGTACTTACAAAGGTATGTACTTTACTGGTGATGGCGCCAGGCGGGATGAAGATGGTTATTACTGGATTACCGGGCGTGTTGACGATGTGCTGAACGTGTCTGGACACAGATTGGGAACAGCCGAAATCGAAAGTGCTCTGGTTGCCCATCCAAAAGTGGCAGAAGCGGCAGTGGTAGGCTATCCGCATAACATCAAAGGTGAAGGCATTTATGTTTACGTCACAGTCAATCATGATGTTATTCCAACCGATGAGTTGAAAAAAGAATTAATCGGGTGGATCAGGGAGGAAATCGGACCTGTCGCGTCGCCTGATATTATTCAGTGGGCAGATGGTTTACCAAAAACACGTTCAGGAAAAATTATGCGCCGTATTCTGAGGAAAATTGCCGCTAACGATTTCGACAGCCTGGGCGATACGTCTACTTTGGCAGACCCAACGGTTGTCGATGATTTAATTGACAATCGGGCCAATGGTTAGATTTGAAACGTTGGACCGTTTCGTTTGATCCTGTTCCAGCTTTCGGGAATAACGCGATCATTACAATGAAAGTTTGTTGGTTTGTTGTATGATTAAAGCGGTGGCACTTGGTGTATTTCACATTTAGTGTCGCTGCTTTTTCATTTTCACAGTATGGTTTTTTGTATGTCCTATAAAATCATTATCGCAGATGATCACCCATTGTTTCGCGCTGCGCTTCGACAAGCCGTTGTGCAATCGGTGGATACGGTAGATATTTTTGAAGCGGATTCCATTGCCACGTTACAGGAATTGGTTGAATCTCACCCGGACTCCGACCTGGTGCTGCTGGATCTTAAAATGCCTGGTGCGCATGGTTTTTCCGGTTTAGCCTTTTTAAGAGGGCAGTACCCTGGGCTTCCGGTAGTTGTAGTTTCGGCGTCGGATAACTTGGGGGTCATTCGGCGAGCGATTGACTATGGCGCATCCGGTTTCGTCCCTAAATCTTCTTCATTGTCTAAAATCACTGAAGCGATATCGGCGATACTACAGGGGGAGGTATGGTTGCCAGAGGATGTCGCACAAAAAATATCAGGAATGGAAAGCGCACCGACCGAGTTTTCCAATAAACTGGCAACGCTGACGCCGCAGCAATTCAAGGTACTGGGTATGCTTACCGAAGGCTTGCTGAACAAGCAGATCGCCTATGACCTGAATGTCTCGGAAGCGACAGTCAAAGCGCATATCACGGCCTTGTTTAGAAAGCTAGGAGTCAGAAATAGAACACAAGCGGTTATTGCTGTTCAGCAATTGGATGTCGAAGCAATCGATGAGGCTTCTCAGTCCGCGTTTGGTGTTTGAAGTTTACTGCCTCGGTGGATATTTCTTCCTCTTCTTTTTTGTTGGAAGGTTCGAAATCACAAACAGCTATCTGGTTACCGCCATGGGCACTGGCTCGATGAAGTGCTTTTTCGGTTTGCAATAGCAATTCGACTTCACTACTTCCATTGTCAGGGATGCAGCAGTTTACCCCGATACTGGCAGTGAACTTGATATCTGCATCTTGATATTTTATCACCATCCCTGCAATTTTTTTGCGGACCCTCTCCGCCAGATACTTTGCATTTTCATAGGGTGTACTGGGCAGCAGAATCGCAAACTCGTCACTATCATATCTTGCGACTATATCGACTGAACGATTAAACAGACAGGCGATGGAACGTGCCATTTCCTTGATCGATTCATCGCCGATTTGTCGACCATATTTCTCGTTGACAAGCTTAAAGCGGTCAATATCCACGAGTATTATTGAAATAGGTGTTTCTTCCCGGATACTTCTTTTGAACTCATAGGCGAGTCGATTTTCGAAAAAACGATGATTTTTGAGGCCGGTGGAATTATCGATGGTGTTGAGTTCAGCGAGCCTGGCTGATTTTTCTTGCAAAGAAAATTTCGCGTTCAAAAAGGTGAAGTATTCTTTTCTATGAAGGCTGGAAACGGTGTAAAGCGCGGGCATGTAAATAAGAAAAAGCCAAGTAATAGATTCTGCATTGGGAATGTTTCCGGAATACAAGGCTGCCACCAGCGGGCCTAGTAGTAAGATCAAATAGACAATGACACACTCCCGGCAGGGAGCAAGTGAAGAGACGCCAGCGGCACATAACCCGGTGGTTGCGATAAACAGGGGCACAGAGAAATCTGCAAATGCGGGTGTGGTAAGCAAGTAGTATGAAATGCCACCCCATAAACCGCCTGATAGAAACACGCCGGCATGTAACGGCCAGAGCGGCAAGCTGGTTGTCTTCCGATTGTTTTTTTTCTGATAGTTCCGATAGCCATAGATACATAGAAACCGGACTCCCGAGACGGCTGCGACCAGTGCGGTGAACAGGATCAGAACGGTTTTTTGCGACGGGTCGGCCGTGGCTGTGACGGAGGGTAAAACGACTGCGACCCAAACCAGCAGATAGACAACTGCCCCGATCATCGACCTTTTGGTGAGGTCGCTGCCGAGTTGTGCCATCGCCTGACTTACATATCTGGGGTCTACCAACTTGCGCATAGTTTTTCTACTCGTACCGCAATTTACCTAAAATCAATCTGTCAGAAATAATTAGTAATGACACACTAGTTTTTCGGCTTGGTTTAACAGATAAAAAAATCGGATTTTATTATGGCAACGGGTTACTGTTAAGCTCTTCAGTGCGAAGTTTGAGTTCTTCGGCGAGGATTTCTTCCGCTGTTCGATTTTCTTCGGCTTGAATTTTTTCCTGTTCAGCAATGAAATGAAGTGACAGCTCAAAGGCTTTGCGGGTAAATTCCCATACTTTTTCAAACCCTTCGTCCGAGAGACGTCGGGCAGCGTCATTGGAGCGATAGATGTTCATAAACTTTCGTTCTCGTTCAAAGTGCAACGGAATTCTGCCCAACCCCCAATCATTGAGAATACTCCATATTTCGGGATTGTAGGTTCGAGTGTATTTGAGGATGAATGGCAATGGATCGTTTCTGGCCAGCAGAGCGGCTAACCGGAGTATCAGTTCGAAAGACAACGCTGCAGTGCCATTTTCTACAGCTTCTATAAGTGTTTTGTCCTTGAGGTGAATGGCATCGCTCAATTCGCTGACGGTTAGTCCTGCCACTTCCCTCAAGTCTCGTAATGATTTGCCTGCCGAGATCATAAGTTTTAGCTGTTCTTGGGAACGCATAAAAGCCTTGCCAACTTTAAACGATTTGCCGGTGGTTTTTTTCGCCAGTTTCAAGGCGGAGTTTGTGAGGTCTGCAAGGCGATTAACCAGTGTTGTCGAGTCTTCTTCCCGGGGTTGGGGTTCTATGTTGTTTGCCACGCTCTTTCCTTTGTCATCGATAGCTTTACCTCCTTGGCACAACGAGTTTTCAGTGCTTTTCGGGGTAAACCTCGGTCATTTTGGGTTCCGAATACCTGTTTGATACAGACTCTACATGGGGTGCTTGATATCCGCAATCTGCTGCTCGAGCAATTGTTTGAAATCAACCAGAATTTCAGCGCCTTCTGTGACAACCAGGTCATGTTCTATCTGTTTGGTGTGATCTTTTTGCGTTGCCTTACTGGTTTCTTCTTCAAGTTCATCAATTGAAGTCAACAACGTTTGGTTATTCGCTTTGCGTTTGGCATTGAGCAGGCGCAACTGTTCGTTTTCTCGCTTCGCTTTTTCTGCAATACGTTTTTTTTCGTTTAGCGAGATAAATCTGCGCGACTTCTCCTGGTTGATAAAACTGATTTCATCGAGCAGCACCTGGTAGTGCGCATTGGTTTTCATTCTGTCATCGTGGCGGCTTTTAAGCTGGTTTTGCAGTACTGAAATGGTCTCATTTTTATCGAAATCCACCTGTTTGATCCGATCCCAGGGGAGGGCTTGCGGCAGTGTATCTTCGCCTATCGCCTCTTTGTCGATCGGAGAAGGCATGATGATATCGGGAAGCACACCTTTATGCTGGGTACTGGCACCTGATACCCGATAGAACTTTGCCTGGGTCAGTTTCAGTTGCCCGTGCTTCAATGGTCTGATTTGTTGCACTGTACCTTTTCCGAAAGTCTGGTCGCCAATAATGATCGCTCGGCCATAATCCTGCATCGCACCAGCAAAAATTTCCGAAGCGGAGGCACTCATGCGGTTAACCAGTACGGCCATCGGGCCTTCGTATGCCAAGCCTTTTTGCGGGTCTTTCAGCACTTCGACGCCGCCTCGGGCATAACGAATCTGAACTGTTGGGCCTTGGTCTATAAACAGTCCGGTGAGTGAATTGGCTTCTCCCAGAGAACCACCGCCATTGTTGCGCAAATCAATGATCAACCCATCGATGCCGTCCTCCAACAGCTCTCCGAGAAGCCGCTGAACGTCCGATGATGTTCTTCGTGCATTGCTATCGCCGCGTTGAATGGCTCGAAAGTCGGCATAGAAAGTGGGAAGGTTGATAACCCCGAACTTCAGTTTCTTGCCGTCACGCTCGATTTCGATGACTGAACTCTGTGCCGCTTGTTCTTCGAGACTGACTTTGTCCCTGACGATTGTAATCTGTTTTGTCATCGTTTCATCTTTTGATTCGGCTGGAATGACTTGCAGCTTGACCAGAGTTTGTTTTGGGCCTCTGATAAGATCGACAACTTCATCGAGGCGCCAGCCCACGACATCGACCATTTCGCCGTCTTTGCCTTGTCCGACGCCGATGATGCGATCTGCGGGTTGCAAGCCACCTTGCTTGTCAGCAGGCCCGGCAGGTACCAGTCTGAGCACTTTGGTGTACTCGTTGTCAGTTTGCAGTACCGCGCCGATACCCTCCAGAGACAGGCTCATATTGATGTTGAAATTTTCCGAAGTTCTTGGCGAAAAATACTGTGTATGAGGATCGAATACGCCCGTGAATGCATTCATATACACTTGAAAGGCATCTTCATCATTGGTTTGCATCAAGCGGGAAAGCTGACTCTGATAGCGTTTTTTCAAACTGGTGACAATTTCCTCCGGTTTTTTCTCGGTCAGCTTCAGGCTCAGAATAGCGGCTTTGACCCGCTTGCGCCAAAGGTCATTCAGTTGGTCTTCCGTTTCAGGCCATGGTTCGTTTTCACGATTGATGCGTATGTTTTCATCCTTGGTGAAGTCAAATACATCCAAGCCTTTGTCGAGTAGTTTTAGCGAATGCTGCAGTCGTTCGATCACCCGCCGTTGATAGCGATTGTAGATGCGAAATGCCGGGTCAAGCTGTCCGTATTTAAGGGCTTCATCGAGTTCCTGCTCGTATTGTTTGAATTCATCGATGTCGCTTTTCAGAAAATATAGTTTCTGACTATCAAGCGCTTTCAGATAATTGTCAAAAACCGATTTGGACACCTCGTCGTTGATGGCCATGGTTTTGTAATGATAGCGCGGCAATTGATAGGCAATTAACGCGTTGGTCTGCATTTGTTCTTTTGGCGGGCTAAGCGGTGTGAACTCGGTATTATCGGTAAATTTGGCGTGAGCGGCGCAACCGGCAACAAATAGCAATACGAGACAAACACTTTTCGAAAACAGTGGGTGTCTGGTCAATGTTGTCAATGGAAGATTTTTAGCTAACACTTGAAAATTTATCACTAATTACAGTCTCGATTGTAACCATAGCACGTTTGCAATCCCGGCAGTCTGATCCGTCAGTCATTCGCATTTATTGCAAACACCTAATCTTCTGAGTGTAAAACAGCGATGATGGTTTGAACAGGGATGGACGAGTTAATTATTATTAATCGGCCGTCTCTCCAGTCATAGATGCTCTACTTTCCGACTGTTTGAGTCCATGAGTATGAGGTATGGATTCTATCCCTCAAGTGATAACCCGGCTGGCTTATCTTGCTTTTCTGAATGCTTTAACTACGTTGTTAGTATTAACGAACCGGTTTTTTACGCTGTTTATGGAGAGACTATGTCATTATTGGATAACATTCGAAATTATTACGAAAAGTGGGTTGTGGAAGAAATCGAGGCCCAGGTGAAAGAAAATCAATTCAGCGAAAATCGTCTAACCGATGTGGTTTGTGTCGCGCTGAATCATTTACCGCCAAGATATATTCGCCATGAGGTAGATATGGCGTTTTATTTGTCTCCGCAAGAATACCAGGAGATGAGGGATAAAGTTGCCAAAGCGGTGGCCATGGCTATCGCTTATGTGAAAAAGCATGAAAATGACAGGGGTTGAATAGAACACAAATGACTATATACGCCCGTCCGGTTGGTAACTGGGCAGGCGTGGTCTCGCAATGAGGGACTGCTAATCTAACTCATAGCTGGCAAACGCCTTCGCCAGGCGTTGGGCCTGGTCTGCTATTGCTTCCTTGTCCGCCCGCTCGGTTGCGGCGTGATGCATCCAGTTGACGCACAGTTGAGTTATTTCCTGTAGTTTGCCTGTACTATTGTTGTTCCCGATGTTGTTATCACCCTTCAGCCCGGCATTCAGTCGAGCGACCTGTAGTTCCATTCTGCGTCCCTGCAAATGGGCCGGGCTTTCATTTTCAGTTGCGATTTCAATTAAAATGCAGGCATCTTGCGAGTCTGTAGAGAGAAATGTTGTGGTTGCAGGCGGCAACGATTGTTTATCGATGAGCGCCTGCAAGGTTGCTTTGACGTTCGCCGCTTCAACGATTCGCCGGCTGGCCTGGTCAATATGGTCGAGGTCGTCTTGATAGGTGTCGGCAGGTTGTTCCTGAAGCGCGGTTAGGGCAACTTCAATCGCGCTTTTCCATAGTGTTTTGTAGTTTGAAATCAATTGTGCTGCCAGCTTGTTTTTTGCTTCTTGCTCATAGTGTTCAATGGTACGCAAGTAACGGGATTTGCTTTTGCTATCCAAATTCAAGGTGCCAAGTTCTTTGGTGAGCTTGTCGAATTTGCCCAGTGGAGACTCGCCAGGCAATGTATTAACGATCATTTCGGCTTTTTCTATTATCTGGTCAGCCGCCGATACGGCTTCTTCCGCTTCCCGCTTGGATGTCTCGCTTTGTTTTTCCCGCAGGGCGAAAATGGCATCGCAATAACCTCTAAAAGCCTTCCAGAGCCGGCGATCGTCACTGAATTCCGTGATGCCAACCGAAGACCACTCCCGCTGTAATTGTTTGGCACCATTGACCGCATCCTGAATTGAGTCTTGCTGGGCAAGTGCTTCCGCTTTTTTTAATATTTCTTCTTTTTTCTTGCGGTTGTCAGCTTTTTCCTGATTGAGCTTTGTGTCAATTTCAAGTAACAGGTGGTTAAAATTTCTCTGAAGCTTCTTGTTTTGTTTGAAATCTATTGGAAACGCGTCTCTCCACTCTTGCCTGGCGGTCTTGCTTATTTTATCGAGCATCTTCCAGTCAGCGTTATCCCAATCAATTGAGTCGACGAATAGCTTTAATTCGTTGCAAATATTGAGTCGTTTCTCCAAATTGACTTTCTTCAGTTCGTTTTGTTCGTTAAAGAAACGTTTACAGGGTTCGAAGGCGTTATCGGAGGCGGTTTTAAACCGTTGCCACAACGCTTGATCTGATGTGCCGCCGAAACGTTTCCATTGATCCTGAAGCGACTTGATTTTTTCTGCTTTGTATTGAGGATCCAGTGGTTTTTCTGCAAGTTCTTCCATTTTCTCGCATAGACTGATTTGTTTCGGTGTTGTTGCAAAACCATGCCAGTCTTCGAGCTCTTTTATCTGATTGTGCAGCAAAGAAAAACGGGCAGCATACTCCTGAGCCACCTTTTGTGGCAGTTGATTGATTTGTTTTTGAATTTCTCGTTGCAGAGAGCGGGATTTTTTAAGGTTTTTTTCTTCTATTTCAACCTCGAGGTCGGTAAGCCTGGACTCGATGTGATGCCTGGTGGCTTTGATATCTTCCGCTTTTTGTAACCGGATTTCGGATATGATTCCGAGATAATCGTTAATACGCTTGAGCAGACTGACTTCCTGAAACTGTTCAGGCCAGTTGATCTCCTTGAGTATTGATTTGAGGCGATGGCTTGCCGCTTTTGCATCCGCTTCTTTTTGTTTGTTCGTTGCCAGCAGATTGCAGATTTCTTCTTGATAGCTGGCCAATTGATTGCTTGCTGAGAGATAGCAGCGTATATCGGTCATCAAGCTTTGGTATCGCTTCTGTTCCTGTTTATCGACTGGGACATTTTGGGCGGCTTCAAGCCAGCGTGTCTCTTGGGTTTTTAGCACGGCATCCAGAGCCGCGAGTCTGCCGGTATCAATATCCTGAATGGTGTCGATTTGATTTTTTGTTTCTTCAAGGGTGAGCAGCGTTGCTTGCTGCTCCCTCATTGCCACCTCTTGTTCCTGTTGCTGAGTTTGTTTTATCGTAAATTCTTCGATTCGGTGTTTTGCGGTTTCTATCGCTCGATAAACGCTTTCGGACTTGTTGCGGCTGGCCAGGGGTTCCAGTTTTTGCCATTTTGTCAGCAGGGCTTTGAACTTCGGTTCAGTCAGTCGATTCACTCCACTGCATGCGATGTGCTTTAGCTGCCGTTCAAGCTCGTCAAGGCTTTTTTCTTCAGCCGCTTTTTTGTCTGCTGCCTCACGGATGGTATAGAGCTTGTCTCTGACAATATGCGATACGGTTTTGTCCTTGCCTTTGATACTGCTTTGGATTTTTTTCAGGGTGTCCTGTCGCTCGATTTGGCTAACGGCAATTTGCCTCAATCGACTACTTTTTGCCGATATGGCCAAATCTGCAAGAATCGATTCATCGGCAATGGCGCTGATTACTTGCTCGACGATTTCGGGTGATTCTAGCCATGGAATTAAATTGACTTGCTCTGTTTGGTCGAGACAGTCTATCAGGTTTCCGGGAGCGCCTTGGATTATCTCGTTGAGGCGTTTCTGCAACGCTGGATTTTGGTCTGGAGCCTGCTTGCTGGTAAGTTGTGCAAGCGTTTTGATATCGTCAATCAGCGAGAGTGCTGCCGTTTTTACTTTGTCTGATGGGTCTTCAGTACCAAGAGACAGAATGATTTCCAGATCCTGCGGGTTGCTCGAATTCAGTTTTTGTATTGCCTGAATACGAATAGATGGATCAACATGTTGCCATTTGGGTCGAAACAAGCGTTGTAAAAAAGTAGACATACTGGCTAATTCCTGATCTTTGTATTTCTCTTGTTAACATCAATGCCCATTGCAATCGGCATAGAACCCTTGTCGCTATCATATCCAGAAGGAAGATATCAATGCGGGAGTGATGCTGGCGTGAGCAACGGTTCACGCCAGCACCAAGCTGAATTGTCTCGATATCAGACAACCAAGTTCACCGGCTCGTCACTCTTAGGTGGCTAAGTGGTGTGCGGAGTTTTGCTCAAACTACCCGATAGTATTTGGTCGGGCGCGTCGAGGTTGGAAATGTAACTCTTTTTTATATTTGAGTGAAGATTTTATTGGATTATTCTGATTATTTCGTTTCGCTTGTCGATTGGCCTGTGTCGATACCGGCAGATGCCAGCTTCAAAGCGTTGGTGGAATTTCGGATATCGGCAGTCTTGCCTCTATCCGAACCGGGTTTATGGCAGGAGTGGCTGATTCATTTATTTCGTTGGCTGGCGGCTTTTGCTGAGCAACGGTTTTTTTGTTGAATGCGGTGGCTTCCAGCCATACGAGCACATCATAGTAACGACGAATATTCTGGACATAGGATACCGGTTCGTTGCCGCGAGCAAAGCCATGTCTGGTTTTGCTGTACCACTTTTTTTTGGCTAAAAGAGGAAGAAATTTTTTTACATCCATCCAAAAATCAGGGTTTGCTCCGCCTCTTTGTGTCAAAATTCTGGCATCCTCGAGGTGGCCAAATCCGACGTTGTAGGCGGCAAGGGCAAACCAGGTGCGATCTGGCTCGGCAATGCGTGAAGGTATGCGTTTATGCACTTTCGAAAAATACTTGGCTCCGCCGAGAACACTGGAGGCAGGGTCTAGTCGATTTCTAATGCCCATCTCTTTCGCTGTTGTCCGGGTCAGCATCATCAGACCTCGCACGCCAGTGGGTGATTTCGCTTTGGGTTGCCAATGAGACTCCTGATAGCCGATCGCGGCGAGCAGTCTCCAGTCTAAACCCAGTTTCGATGCGGTGGTTTCAAATAGACTTCGATATTTGGGGAGTCGTGCTTCTATATCGCGGATGAAAGAGCGTGCACCCACGTAATTCAGTTGGTTTACATGGTCATAATATTGGTGGCGAAGTTTTTCGAGAGTGCCATCGGCTTTGATTTTGGTAAAAAAAGTATTGGCGACTTCCAGTAAACTGTTATCGTCGGATGCGGGAAATAGCCAGGCATGTTTGTCTGTTTCAGCCAACTCGAACCCAGCCTTGGCATGCGGAAAGAGTGCCTGGTAGAGTTTTAGTTCATTTGAGTCGACGATGGCATACCGTATTTCGTTTTGCTCAATCTGATTGAGTAAATCGAATATTTCCATATCGGTGTGCTCGACCCAGTTCAGGGTTTTGTATTTTGCTTTCAGTGCACTGAGTTTTTCGACATGATGGCTGTTGGCAAGTACATGAACGGGGCTGTCAAGAATGTCTGCTATTTTTCGAGGTCGCAGGCTGCCTTTGCGGTAAATAATGGTTGGCTTCACTTCCAGGTAAGTGGTTGAAAACCTGAACCTGGAGAGTTTGTCTGGCGTTATCGCGATCCCTGCGGTGGCCAGGTGCGCAAATCCGTTTTCGATGATGCTTTGCGTCTCGCCCAGGTCATTTACAAACCTGAGTCGCAGCTCCACGCCGAGATAATCTGAAAATTTCTTTACAAGTTCGTATTCGAAACCTGCCGGGCCATCCCTGTCTTCATAATACGTGGTTGGCGCATTCCGGGTAATGACGTGAATAACCTTTTCCTGCTTGATTTTTTCCAAGGTGGACTGTGGCGTACAGGCACTGACAAACCATATTATCAATGGTAAAAAGAGTAATAATGACGGCTGTTTTTGGGAATGATTCACAGGTAAAACTCTAAAATAGATTTTGCATTTGCCTGTATGGCTGATAAACGATCGGTACAATAGGGCAATTGATCAGCCTAGCATTGTGTTACAAGTTTATGTTCTCAGTCGTTATGTTTACTGTATAAAAATACATAATTGTATAGTTTCAGTTTCCTGACTTCCAGTCAACACCTGTGCGGACAAAGTGTGAGCTGGTCATCGTTTAGTCAGGTTGTCATTGCGGATCGCAGCCTGCCAGTTTTTTGCAATCATTCGATAATGATATGTCATCTGGCTGATTGCGTCACTGTAAGTGAAGCACAAATTACAGTATGATTAGTCCTTTTAATCACACAGACTGCCCATGGGTTGGAAAATTTGTATGTTTAGTGTACAAATTAATGGCAATATTGGTTGGTAACCCTGATGCTATCTAGTTATACCTTAGTGATGTCTTGGTTGAATTATAGTAGTGCAGTCCGATAGCTTGAGGAATCGCAAAACGATGTTGGAACGCCGTGGAGCACCCGCATTATCAGATTTTCGAAAACAAAAATTCCTGAACCAGTTTCAACACAACGAACTCTCGGTCAGCTCGATTTACGCTGAGTTTATGCATTTTGTTGATTCCGATGAGTTGACCCCTGAAGAAACGTCCAGGCTGGACAAGCTGCTTACCTACGGCCCGCGTTTTCAAGTTGAAGAGCTTAACGGGCTGTTATTTCTAGTGGTTCCCAGGCCGGGTACAATTTCTCCCTGGTCGAGCAAGGCGACGGATATTGCTCACAATTGTGGTTTGACCAAAATACGTCGACTCGAAAGGGGGATCGCCTATTACGTTCGCTCTGACCAAAAACTCACTGCCAGGGTCCGTGAATCAATAGCCTCGTTATTGCACGATAGAATGACTGAAACTGTATTCCATACATTGGCTGGTGCGGAACTGTTATTCGATCAGCAACCGCCAAAAGCCTTTTCCAGCGTCGATATTCTGGCTGGGGGGCGGGCTGCCCTCGAACACGCGAACACTTCCATGGGACTTGCTCTGGCCGAAGATGAGATCGATTATCTGGTGTCTTCCTTTCAGGGGTTGCAACGTAATCCGACCGATGTCGAGTTAATGATGTTCGCTCAGGCAAATTCAGAGCATTGCCGACATAAAATATTTAACGCCTCCTGGGTGATTGATGGTGAGCGGCAAGATAAGTCCCTGTTCCAAATGATAAAAAATACCTATCAGGTGGGAGGTGACAATGTGCTTTCTGCCTATATCGACAATGCCGCGGTGGTGCGTGGCGCTCGTGCAGGTCGCTTCTACCCGGCACCCGATTCCGGAGTCTATGTGGCCTCGGAGCAGGATATTCATATTCTGATGAAAGTGGAAACCCATAACCATCCGACTGCGATATCACCTTTTGCCGGTGCGGCGACAGGTTCTGGCGGGGAAATTCGGGATGAAGGCGCGACCGGTAAAGGTGCGAAACCCAAAGCCGGGTTGACCGGTTTTACCGTGTCAAATCTCAAAATTCCCGGCTATGAACAGCCGTGGGAGAAAGACAATGGCAAGCCCGAGCGTATTGCGTCGGCACTGGACATCATGATCGATGGGCCTGTTGGTGGCGCTTCGTTCAATAACGAGTTTGGTCGACCAAATCTTGCCGGATATTTTCGAACTTATGAAGACTGTGTGCCCGGCTCTGAGGGCGAGGAGCTAAACGGTTATCACAAGCCGATTATGATCGCGGGTGGTCTGGGAAATATTCGGGCTGACCATGTGGCTAAGGGAGCTTTTCCTGCTGGCTCCAAGCTGGTTGTGCTGGGTGGGCCAGCGATGTTGATTGGTCTGGGTGGTGGTGCCGCTTCCTCGATGGGCGCGGGTTCCAGTTCGGCAGACCTCGACTTTGCGTCTGTCCAGCGCGGTAACCCGGAGATGGAGCGGCGTTGTCAGGAAGTCATCGACCGATGCTGGCAAATGGGGGAAAACAATCCGATATTGTTTATTCACGATGTTGGTGCCGGTGGCTTGTCTAATGCGATGCCGGAACTGGTTAAGGATGGTGAGTGTGGTGGTCATTTTGAACTACGCAATATCCCTAATGACGAGCCGGGTATGTCGCCACTTGAGATATGGTGTAACGAATCTCAAGAACGCTATGTGTTGGCGGTTTCCAACGAAGCGCTGGCTATTTTTGATCGCCTTTGTCAACGAGAGCGATGCCCATATGCAGTGATAGGCGAAGCGACCAACGAGCCTCGGCTTACGCTTTTCGATGATCACTTTGATGTCAAGGCTGTTGATCTGCCGATGAGTGTTTTGTTTGGCAAACCACCGAAAATGGAGCGCACAGTTAAGCGCCGGTCATTTGCCAAACCGATTTTCAAGTGTGCTGAAATTGATATTGACGATGCCGTGAGCCGCATTATGCAATTGCCTGCCGTGGCGAGTAAGAGTTTTCTGATAACAATTGGTGATCGTTCGATCACCGGTATGGTCGCAAGAGACCAAATGGTTGGCCCCTGGCAGGTGCCGGTGGCAGACGTGGCAGTAACATCCGCTTCATTTGATACTTTGGCCGGGGAAGCGATGGCGATGGGGGAGAGAACGCCGGTTGCCATTATCGATGCTCCCGCGTCTGGTCGAATGGCTGTTGGTGAGGCGATAACCAATATCGCGGCTGCAGCCATCGAGAAAATCTCGGATATCAAATTGTCTGCCAACTGGATGGCGGCGGCCGGGCATGCCGGTGAGGACGAGAAGCTTTACGATACAGTGCAAGCCGTTGGCATGGAGCTTTGCCCCGCGCTGGGTATTACCATTCCGGTCGGCAAAGACTCCATGTCAATGAAAACAGTCTGGGATGAAGGGGAAGAAATCTATACCATGTCGGCTCCGCTGTCCCTGATTATCAGTGCTTTCGCCCCGGTTACCAATGTGGCAAAAACTTGCACACCACAATTACGACTGGATCAGGGTGAAACGGATTTGATTCTGATCGATTTGGCTAATGGTCAGAATCGATTGGGGGCGTCGGCGTTGGCTCAGGTGTATAACGAAGTTGGCGCGGTCGCCCCTGATCTGGATGACCCGGAAAATCTGAAAGCTTTTTTTGCAGTTATTCAGGGACTGATTTCTGATGACAAGGTGATTGCCTATCATGACCGTTCGGATGGTGGCTTATTTGTGACCTTGGCGGAAATGGCCTTTGCCGGCCATTGCGGCCTTGACATTCGTCTCGACTATCTGGCTGAAAATCAAAGTCATTTTGCCTGCGAGTTGTTCAATGAAGAATTGGGTGCTGTGATTCAGGTAGCCAAAAGCGATACGGCCTTTGTTCTTCAGCAATTCAGTGCGTCTGGTCTGGGTGAGCATACCCTGGTAATAGGGTCTCCAAAAGAGGGGGATGAGATCGTATTCAGGTTTGATGGTGAGAATGCTTTTACTTATTCACGTACCGAGTTACATAGAATGTGGGCAAGAACCAGTTACCAAATTCAGTCGTTACGAGATAACGCGGAGTGCGCCAGGGAAGAATTCGACGCGCTTTTGAATAACGGCGACCCCGGTTTGAATGTTCGTATCCCGTTTGATCTGAATCGGGATGCGCTGGCACCTTTTGTCAATATTGGGGTAAAGCCGAGGATTGCTGTATTACGGGAACAGGGTGTCAATGGTCAGGTCGAAATGGCGGCGGCCTTTACCGAGGCCCAGTTCGAGTCGGTTGATGTTCATATGAGTGATATTGTCACGGGGCGGATCAGCCTTGCCGACTTTAAAGCATTGGTGGCCTGTGGCGGATTTTCCTATGGCGATGTGTTGGGTGCGGGCGAAGGCTGGGCGAAGTCGATTTTGTTTAATTCTCGTGCCAGAGACGAGTTTGGGGACTTCTTTAACCGCGATGATACTCTCGCATTTGGTGTGTGCAACGGGTGCCAGATGATGTCCAATCTCCGAGAGCTGATCCCCGGCACAGACTATTGGCCGCATTTTGTCAGAAATAAATCAGAGCAGTTCGAGGCGCGGTTTTCTCTGGTTGAGATAAAAGAAAACCATTCGGTTCTCTTTTCCGGGATGGCGGGGGCGCGAATACCCGTCGCGGTGGCCCATGGTGAGGGTAGAGCTGAGTTCAAGTCAGACGCCTTGCTGGTGAAAGCGGTCGAACAAAATAATGTTACCTTGGGCTATGTGTATAATTCAGGAGAATGCGCGGCAACTTATCCTGCCAATCCAAATGGCTCGCCACTGGGTATTGCCGGGTTGACCAACGCAGATGGCAGGTTCACGATCATGATGCCGCATCCGGAGCGGGTTTATCTAACCCGGCAAAACTCCTGGCATCCCGATGATTGGGGGAAATACGGCCCGTGGTTCAAATTGTTCCAAAATGCCCGGGTCTGGTTTGGCTGAAGTTCTACTTTAGCCCTTCACTTTTTCAATGTACTTTGCGGGAATGTCCTGATCGATATAGGCCATTCCCATTGTATTCAGGAATTCCATCCTATCTGCTTTCATTAAATCTATATCGGGTGGTTCGATACCACATCGTTTTGCGATGAACGCCAGTTGAGCAAGATATTGTTCGCCTTCGGGCAGTAACAACAAGCTGGCTGCGCCTACGTCAGGTCTCACCTTGGCGAGCAATTCATCCGGCAATTTGATAGCCAGAACTACCGGCTTTTCCTCGCCTTCAAATCGCACCGCTCGGTTACGAACGGTCTGCTGTGCCCAGTAATAGGCGAGTTCTTTGCTTTGTGTCAGGAACACAGGCTCTGTAGACTCGGTGTAGTGATTACCTATGGTAGCCATGGTTTTTTTGGTTGCCTGCTTAAGTGCCCTATCACCTGATCGCTTCAGCCCTCGCTTTTTGATAGAGTCGACAAGTGCCGAAGAAGTGCCGTGATACCAAATAGCACTTGTCGCAAACCCGTCGTCGGTTAGCAGGCTTTCTGCATCTTGCAGGTAATCAGGAATATCGCTCAATGTTGCAGTCTCCGGTTATAAATAGATGTTGATGATAGTCAGGCTTGCCTGTGGTTTGATCGAACAAAAAAAGCGATCTCGGCTAGAGATCGCTTTTTCCATTGCCTTCTGGTCATGCTTGCAGGATGACCGGCTAGTAATTAACCGAACTGGTTAGAAGTGTTCTTCGCACCGCCAGCTTTGAGAGCCAGTTCACCAGCATAGTATTCTTTGTGGTCATCACCGATGTCGGAACCAGCCATATTCTGGTGCTTGACGCAAGCGATACCCTGACGGATTTCTTTACGTTGAACACCGGCAACATAACCCAACATGCCCTGATCACCGAAGTACTCTTTCGCCAGGTTATCGACTGACAATGCAGTTGTGTGATAAGTGGGCAGAGTGATCAGGTGATGGAACACGTTTGCTTCGCGTGAAGTATCCGCCTGGAAAGTCCTGACCCGAGTATCAGCGGCTGCAGACAGTTCTGAATCATCGTATTCAGCAGACATCAGATTGTCACGATCATAGGCAGAAACGTCTTTACCTTCCGCTTTCCATGCGTCGTAAGTTTGCTGACGGAAGTTCAGTGTCCAGTTGAAAGATGGCGAGTTGTTGTAAACGAGTTTGGCATCAGGGTGAACTTTACGAACTTCGTCCATCATGCCTTTGATTTCGTGTACAGTTGGTACGGCTGTTTCGATCCAAAGCAGATCCGCACCGGCGTTAAGGGCTTCGATACAGTCAAATACACAACGCTGATGACCAGTACCTGGACGGAACTGATACAGACCGGAAGGTAGACGCTTAGGACGTACCAGCTTGCCATTACGGTTGAAACAGACATCGCCTTCCGCCATTTCAGATACGTCGATTTCTTCGACATCCAGATAAGAGTTGTAAACGTCGCCCTGATCGCCTGGCTCGTTGACAACGGCGATTTCTTTAGTCAGACCCGCGCCTTCAGAGTCGGTACGTGCAACGATAAGACCATTGTCAATGCCCAGTTCGAGGAAAGCATAACGAAGTGCGCGCAGCTTGTTGTGGAAATCAGCATGAGGAACGGTAACCTTGCCGTCCTGGTGACCACATTGCTTCTCGTCAGCAACCTGGTTTTCAATCTGCAAGCAGCAAGCACCTGCTTCGATCATTTGTTTGGCCATCAGGTAAGTCGCTTCTGCATTACCAAAACCGGCGTCGATATCGGCGATGATAGGCACAACGTGAGTTTCGTGATTGTCGATTTTGGATTGGATTTCGGCTTCTTTGGCGGCATCGCCAGCTTCGCGTGCTTGATCCAGCTCACGGAACAGACCGCCCAGTTCACGGGCATCGGCTTGACGCAAGAAGGTGTACAATTCTTCAACCAATGAAGCAACAGCGGTCTTTTCGTGCATGGACTGGTCAGGAAGAGGGCCGAACTCAGAACGCAATGCTGCCACCATCCAGCCAGAAAGGTACAAGTAACGACGCTCGGTGCTGCCGAAGTGCTTCTTGATAGAGATCAGCTTTTGCTGACCGACAAAACCATGCCAGCAACCCAAGGACTGGGTGTACTTGGTCTTGTCTTCGTCAAATGCGGCCATGTCCGCGCGCATGATGTCGGCTGTGTACTTGGCGATGTCAAGGCCAGTTTTGAATTTGTTCTGGGCGCGCATGCGTGCCGCGTACTCAGGGTTGATTCCATTCCATGAATCCCCTGCGGCTTCTTTTAAACGGGCAACTGCCTCGATGTCTGACTTGTATTGTGACATGATATTGAATCCTCGCAAATAGCATTTGGATTGTGCCAGCCAAAAGAGCTTTGGCCAGCGGGAACTTTTCAGCTGCGTTATATTCTATCGGAATTGAATGGACAAATGAAATATATATAAGGTATACCGACTATTTTTTGCGTAAATAGTGGCAAGTAGTGGCAACTGACTCGCTCCGAGAACGAGTGGAGAGACGTCAAAGACAATTCAAGAGTGGTTTTTGACAGGTTTTATGCGAAAGTGATCAATGCAAAAAGGTGGTAAGCACACCTTTTTGCCTGTTTTTTCGTCTATCATTGGGGGTGGAATTACCTTGCGCGTTTCAGGCTGTTTTGACTGAAATCCTTTTCTTTTAATCCACTCTTGAATTTGAAGTTGGCCATTATCAGATCCGTGCTTTTTCCGGTTTGATGGTTTACCATTTCGCTCTTGTGGGCTCGCCAGAACTTGTTGTTGTATTTTTTGTACATATACAGTTTGAGTGTCTTCAAGAGAGACTTTTTACGGTCATAAAACTCAACTTTATGGGTGCGGTATTCGTTTTGGTCTATCCACGAAATCTGCCGGGTGTACCCAGAGTTTTTGTCGACGGGGTAGCTCTCTACGACATAGCACATAAGGTTGCCGCACTTTTCGTCCCGCAGATATTTATACGTGTATTTTTCGACTTCTGCCCCTGCCAGGTCTTCAAACGAAAACTCACTCCCCATAAATGGCCCGGATTTGTTTTTCGAGGCAATGCGCTTAACCCGTTTTAACGCAGGCAAATACAGCCACTGGTCGTCATCGTCCACTTTATGCGCATAGGTTAAAAGTGCTGTGCCTCGGACATCCGCAGGTTGGTCAAAAATAGTCAGGCTTTTATTTCCATCATCTTGCATTTCAAAGCCTTTGATACGAAGAATGCGGACACTTTCATCGCCACGTTTGTTGCGCAGTATCATTTTCATGTCGGCAGACGCATCCTGCCAACCTGAATCTCGTTTATCAGCCTCGAGTGCAATAGCTAGGCCTTTTTCGGTCGCAGATCGAGCCAGTGCCGGGCCGGGGAAAAGGGTGAAGAAAACGATCAGAGAAACAAGCATTTTCTTGATCTGGTGTTGCGTTGTCATGAATGGGCTCCGTCGTGTGTGTTGTTTTGATCTCATAACAAAATATAGCAGGATTAATGCCGATGTCTCAATTTTACCGTTGTCACCAGCCGGATGCCGTGACCCGGATAACTTCCTCTGTTGTGGTGAGACCACTGGAAATTTTTTGTGCGCCACTGAGTCTGAGGCTGCGCATACCGCTTTGAACAGCGAGTTTTCTTATCTCCTTCAGGTTCATGTTTTCCGAAAGCCTGTCTTTCAGATTGTCTTCCAGGGACAGTATTTCATACAGGCCAAGTCTGCCACTGAATCCGGTATTTCTGCATTCCAGACAACCTACGGCTTTACATGGGTTTTTAGGTGGGGAGGCTTTCCATGGGTAGGTCAAGCTCAACCAGTTGTCTTCCGATATAGTGGTTGTCTGTTTGCATGATGAGCAAAGCTTTCTGACCAAACGCTGCGCCATCACACCGCGTACGGTCGCTTTTATAATGTAGGGTGCAATACCCAGTTCGATGAGTCGGGTGAGTGCACTTGGTGTGTCATTGGTGTGCAGCGTGGAAAAAACCAGGTGACCGGTCAATGCGGCTTGCGTTGCCATCTCGGCTGTTTCCAGATCCCTGATCTCGCCAATCATAATAATGTCCGGATCCTGACGCAGTAGTGCTTTGACGCCCGAAGCGAAAGTGACATCGATATTACTCTGTACCTGCATTTGGTTAAATGCCGGTTCGACCATTTCTACCGGATCTTCAATGGTGCAGATATTGACTTCCGGGCAGGCCAATTGCTTTAGCGAGGAATAAAGCGTCGTGGTTTTTCCCGACCCGGTTGGTCCGGTGACCAGCACAATGCCGTGGGGTGCCTGCACGATGTTATGCCATCGGTTTTCATCTTCCTGGTTGAAACCCAGGTCGTGAAAGCTTCGGCACAGCACTTCGGGGTCGAAAATTCGCATCACCAGTTTTTCGCCAAAAACAGTTGGCAAGGTTGAAAGCCGAAGCTCTATTTCCTGCGCGTTCAGGTTCTTGGTTTTTATTCGACCATCCTGGGGTTTTCTTTTTTCGGCGATGTTCAGACGACCCAAGATTTTCAGGCGACTTACGACGGCCATGCCAACCGTGAACGGAAGTTCATAGACATTGTGTAAATGGCCGTCTATACGGAAGCGGACTTGTGATATCTCCCTGCGTGGCTCGATGTGAATGTCACTGGCTCTTTGTTCGTAAGCGTATTGTAATAACCAGTCAACGATTTTGACGATGTGTTGGTCGTTAGCGTCATGGTTGCCACCGGCGCCAAGTTCCATCATCTGTTCAAAATTCTGTGCGTTGTTCGAGTTTTTACCGATGGCGGCCTGATTTACCGATTTCGCCAGCTGATAAAATTCAACTGTAAAGTGGTCGATGTCCTCCGGGGCGGCGACGGCTCGTCGAATCTCCTTTTTCAGTACATGAAACAGATTTTCTTGCCATGCGGTATAGAAAGGCTGCGCACTGACAATGGTGACATAGTCTGGTCGCACTTCAACGGCCAGAATGCCGTGATGTTGAGCAAAAGCGTAGGACATCACTTCGGACACCTGGTGGGCGTCGACCTTGAGTGGATCAATGTGATAGACAGGTTGGCCGGCCCAGCTGGCAAGCCAGTCGATCAGCGTGTCCATATCAATTATTGCACCAGTTTTAGCGTTCTTGAGTTGTTTTCGGGCAATGGTGATCAACGGGTGCTGTTTGCCCCCGACACTATCGGTGATAAGTAACCTGGTTTTGTCGTTCTGGCTGATCAAACCATCTTGTTCTAAACGGTGGGCGATATCTGCAACCGAGAGTCTGGTGTTTGCCGGGACAATCGCTGGTTTCATGGGTAGCTCGCTTTTTAACCGTTTGTCGCGCTCGCCTTGTTCTGCCAGTTCACATACAGCATCGAGCAGATAAATAACGTCGCGGTCAGGATTGAATACAACATAGGTAGGGTCGCCCATTGGGTCAAATAAAATTGAGCGGATGCCTGGGTGAAGTATAGTAGGACAATAAAACATAACCAGATATGGCTGCGGGTACGGCGTTTGATCAGTCCCGGCAGCAGTATTAACAGGGGTAATAATTTGATGCTGAGTATGATGCCTTTCGATGCCTCCGGCGGTACGCTGCCATCGAAGGTGGTAAAAACAAGTAGCAAGATCAACAACGCATAACTGGCGAGTGTCAGGCGGCGGGCGATAGTGGCTTTGGTTTGTAGCGGCAATGACATGACACGGTTTCCAGTAATAGTGATATTTTAAGCGATGGCGCGGCTTGGCAGGGCATCAGCAAGTTGAACCGGTCAGGCGAAGCGCAAACCTGGCGACTCGCGCCCCCAGTGCGCGACACAGTTTTCTTTCATCATCGGATATTGGCTGACGGTTGTCGTGTCCCGACCAATGACTCGCACCATAAGGAGTGCCGCCTGTTCTGGTAATGGTTAACTCAGCCGCCGAGTAGGGTAGCCCGCAAATTAGCATGCCATGATGTAACAGTGGAATCATCATGGATAGTAATGTGGATTCTTGTCCTCCATGCATACTGGAGGTTGAAGTGAATGTGGCTGCTGGTTTGCCACTCAGGGCACCTGATAGCCAGACTGTGCTGGTGCTATCAAAAAAGTACTTCAGCGGAGCCGCCATATTGCCAAAGCGTGTTGGGCTGCCGACAATCAATCCGGCGCAATTCGCCAGTTCTTCGTGGTTGCAATAAACTGCGCCGGTGTCGGGTATTTCGGGTTCGGTGGCTTCGCAGTTGTAGGAAATTTTAGCTACGGTTCTGATTCGCGCCTCAATTCCCGACACCGACTCGACCCCTCTGGCGATCAGCTTGGCCATTTGTTCAGTGGTGCCTTTGTGGCTGTAATAGAGTACCAGTACGTAGGGTGAGGCTTGGCAGGCTGTCATTTGAGTCGCCGTTTAATATGTTGGTTATTCGACACTGCAACTTTATTTGGTATATCTGTCCGGAGTGTACAAACAATAGGTGTCGTGTTCAACTGATCCTGTTTTCAAAGATCAGTGATCTCAGCTATCTATCGTCGCCTTGCTGGGCTGGTATCCTTTATTTGGTTTGATCCCGTTTTTTGTCGGCTCGTTATTGTCCGAATACGCAAATGCCTTTTACGGACATGTTGGGACTGCGTTGTTATATCTTTTCAACACCTTGAAAAATGAGTCGATCGTCGCGATTATTTCAATAGCTGCTCGACGTTTTCCGATGGTCTGCCCAATACGGCGCGGTTTCCTTTGACCACTATCGGTCGTTCTATCAGTTTCGGATATTGCTGCATAAGTGCAATAATCTGTTCGTCGGTCAGGTCGGGGTTATCCAGGCCCGCTTCTTTGTATTCGGCTTCCTTGGTCCGTAAAAGCTCTCGAGCTTTTATGCCCAGCTTGTCAATGATGTTTCTCAATGTGGCTGGGTCAGGCGGTGTTTCCAGGTACTTGACGATTGTAGGCTTGATGCCTTTTCCCTCAAGTAAAGCCAGTGTTTGTCTGGATTTTGAGCAGCGCGGATTGTGATAGAAGGTGACATTGTCAGACATGATTTCCTCAAGACGCATAAGAAGTTGCTGATAACCGGTTTTTAGGGCACATTACCCGGGTGCGGCTTGCCGGGCCCGTTTTCGATAAAGCCGGATCGCGACGCGAGTATAGCACCATTTTTCAATGGACAGAAAATCTAACAGGCAGGTTTTGTGTCTATTCGCCACAAGAAGGATACCTTTTCAAATGCTTAAAAAAATTCGCCTTTCATTTGTTTGCCTGATGCTGGGGCTATTGATGGCCTGTGACTATGCGACTGACGAAATGTCCAACGCAACAGATAGTAACGCATTGGCGCAATATCAAAAGCTGGCGGCACCTGGAGATTGGTTGCTGATCAATTATTGGGCAGAATGGTGTCCGTCCTGTGTTGAGGAAATTCCTGAGTTGAACGAAGTACATCGACAAGCCGGTGTGTCGGTGGTGGCGGTGAACTATGATTTAGCTGAAAAAAGCGTGCTGGATAAGCAAGCGACGAGAATGGGTATAGAATATCGGGTAATAGACCATGATCCCGCTCGGGATCTAGGGTATGAGCGCCCTATGGCATTACCCACCACGATTGTGATCGATCCTTCAGGTAAAGTGGTCAAGTATCTGTTTGGTGACCAGACAAAAGCGTCCATTTTGCAAACGATCAGGTCACTACAAAACACAGCCTTCAGTGAGACAGACTGATCTATGGCCCCCTCATTTATACATTTACGTGTTCACACTGAATTTTCTCTTGTCGATGGCTTGGTTCGCATCAAGCCTCTGGTCGAAAAAACCGCTGAGCTGGGCATGCCCGCGGTAGCTGTCACTGATCAATCAAATATGTGTTCATTGGTCAAGTTCTACAAGGCGGCGATGGCTGCCGGGGTCAAACCTGTGGTTGGCGCGGATCTCTGGCTCGAATATCCGGACGAACCCGAAAACCCAAGCCGTATCACCCTTCTGGCTATGAACGATAGCGGTTATGCCAATATTACCGAACTGGTTTCTCTTGGCTTTACCGAGGGGCAGCGCTTCAATAAGGCCATTGTTGATATGGCATGGCTGGAGTCATTGTCTGACGGGGTGATTGCGCTATCGGGCGCTAAATTGGGAGATATTGGTCGGGCGTTGTTGTCCGGGAAAAAGGATCTGGCAGAGCAGAGATTGGCCCACTGGATGAAAGTGTTCCCGGAGAGATTCTACCTGGAATTACAACGCACTGGTCGCAGTCATGATGAAACCTGTGTTCATGGCTCGGTGAAGCTGGCTCAAGCAATGCAATGCCCAGTGGTAGCGACCAATGATGTCGTATTTATGAATCAGGAAGACTTTGACGCCCACGAGGCGAGAGTGTGTATCTATGGTAGTTGGACATTGGATGATCCCCGCCGTGAGCGCAGATACAGTAATGAGCAGTATTTCAAAACGACGGAACAAATGCTGGAATTGTTTTCAGATATTCCAGAGGCGATAGAGAATACGGTTGAGATAGCCAAGCGTTGCAGTCTGGAGGTGCGTTTAGGTCAACACTTTCTGCCCGAGTACCCGATTCCCGAGGGTATGACGATGGATCAGTTTTTTGAAAAAATTTCCAGGCAGGGATTGGAAGAACGCTTGCTGATGATTCTGGATGGTGAGGGGGCGCAGGATGAAGATAAGAGAAAGGTGTATTTTGACCGACTCAAGTTTGAGTTGGATATTATCTGTCAGATGGGGTTCCCGGGCTATTATCTTATCGTGATGGACTTCATCAAATGGGCCAAAGACCATGATGTACCTGTCGGCCCGGGGCGGGGTTCCGGCGCCGGTTCTCTTGTCGCGTACGCACTTCATATTACCGATCTCGATCCGATTCAGTATGATTTGCTTTTCGAGCGATTTCTTAACCCGGAACGGGTCTCCATGCCTGACTTCGATGTCGATTTTTGTATGGAAGGACGAGACCACGTTATTGATTATGTGGCGCAACGTTATGGTCGGGATGCGGTATCACAGATCATAACATTCGGTACTATGGCAGCAAAAGCGGTAGTGCGTGACGTCGCTCGTGTTCAGGGCAAGCCCTATTCCCTGGGCGACCGCCTGTCGAAGATGATTCCTTTTGAAATTGGCATGACCTTGGCGAAAGCGTTGGACTCGGAAGGAGCCTTGCGAAACTATCTGGAACAGGATGAAGAAGCCCAGGAAGTCTGGGATATGGCGGTCAAGCTCGAAGGGATAACCCGCAACGTCGGGAAACATGCTGGAGGCGTCGTTATCGCGCCAACCAGATTGATTGATTTCGCTCCGCTCTATTGTGATGAAGATGGCACCGGGGTGGTCACTCAATTCGATAAAAATGATGTGGAAGAAGTCGGTCTCGTCAAGTTTGATTTTTTGGGTCTGCGGACATTGACCATTATCAAGTGGGCGCTGGAAATGATTAACCCGAAGCGGGTTGCCGCCGGTAAGCCCAAGATTGATATCAGTGCCATACCGTTGGATGATGCGGAGTCGTTTGCGTTGTTGAAACGGGCAGAAACGACGGCGGTATTTCAGCTTGAAAGCCGGGGGATGAAAGATCTTATCCGCCGATTGCAACCGGATAACCTGGAGGATATGATCGCTCTGGTGGCTCTGTTCCGTCCCGGCCCTCTGGAGTCCGGTATGGTAGATGACTTTATTAACCGCAAACATGGACGTGCCGAGGTGGCTTACCCTCATCCGGATTACCAGCACGAGTCTCTCAAACCTGTTTTGGAACCGACTTACGGGGTTATCGTTTATCAGGAACAGGTGATGCAGATTGCCCAGGTGCTTGCCGGTTACTCATTGGGTGGGGCCGATCTTCTGCGTCGAGCGATGGGTAAAAAGAAACCGCAGGAGATGGCCAAGCAGCGGTCTGTTTTTGAGCAAGGGGCGGTGAGCCAGGGTGTCGATCCGAATCTGGCGATCAAGATATTTGATCTGGTCGAAAAATTTGCCGGTTATGGGTTTAACAAATCTCACTCGGCCGCCTATGCGCTGGTTTCATATCAAACCCTTTGGCTGAAAACGCACTTTTCCGCCGAGTTTATGGCGGCGGTATTGACCGCCGATATGCAGAACACCGATAAAGTGGTGGCGTTAATTGAAGAATGTCGAAATATGGAACTCGACCTGATTTTGCCTAATGTGAACGTCAGTGAATATACCTTTACGGTCGATGATCGGGGGCGAGTCGTTTACGGGCTGGGTGCGATCAAAGGCTTGGGTGAGGGGCCGGTTGCCAGTATCACTGAAGCGAGAGCAGCCGGAGGATCATTTAAGAACTTGTTTGATTTTTGTGCCCGTATCGATGTGCGAAAAGTGAACAAGAGAGCCATAAATGCCCTTGTTCGCTCTGGCGCTCTCGATGATTTGGGACCGAGCCGGGCCCGCATGATGGCGAGTGTCGAAGAAGCCTTGCGACGGGCGGGGCAAAATAGCCGAAATATCATGGCGAGAATGGATGACCTGTTCGGTGAGGTGATTCCTGGCGAAGATAGCGAAGAAGATTTGTTCGCAGCATCCAAAGGGATCCGAGAGTTCACAGTGAAAGAGCATTTGAATGGTGAGAAGGAAACGCTCGGACTGTATTTGACAGGTCATCCGTTTGATGAATATAAAAAAGAAGTGATGAATTTTGTTGCTTCGACTCTCAATGACGTCAGGCCAAAGTCCAAAGAATTACAAACTGTGGTGGGCCTGGTGGTCGCCGTCAGGCTGATGAAAACGAAAAAAGGCGATACCATGGCCATTGTGACATTGGATGATCGGACTGCCAGAATAGATGTAACCTTGTTCTCGGAGGCGTATGAAACAAGTAAGGAATATCTGGTCAAGGATACGGTATTGTGTGTCGAAGGGGAGGTCAGTGAAGACAATTATTCAGAAGGGCTGAAAGTCATGGCGAAACAGTGTTTCGATGTCACTGGTGCCCGTTTGAAATATGCCCGTTCGGTACGACTGAGTATTGTTGAATCGGCATGGGCAGACAGCCTGCCAAATAAACTGAAGACAACACTGGAGCCTTATCGTCTCGATACCGCTTGTGCCATCGTGATTGATTATCAAAAGACCGATGCGAAGGCGCTTATCGAGCTGGGTGATGAATGGCGTGTACGGCCGGAAGATGACTTGTTGCAGGGACTGAGATATCTATTGGGTAATGACAATGTCAGTATGGACTATTAGTTCTGGCGTGAAAACGGGTTTTTTCGTTGCCGGTATGCCCTGTTGTCAGGCGGGTTTGATTTTTTTCTCGATTATCAGAGGGTGAGTGGTAAACAATGCCTTTTTTATCGGGCCATGGCGCTGTCTCGATCATCGAAAAGTATCCAGAGTTAAAGCGTGCGTTTGATCTGGTACCCGAAAGCGATACTTATGTAGTCGCGTATTCCGGCGGGATGGATTCGACATTGCTTCTCTGGCTGGCCAGGTCTCTTCTGGCAGAACAAAAAAAATGTCGGCTGAAAGCCATTCATGTCAATCATGGTTTGAGTCAACATGCCGATGATTGGCAGGCCCATTGTTATCACCAGGCATTGGCGTTCGGAGTGGAGCTGGTCACCCGTAAATGCAAGGTACACCCGCAGGGAAAAGGTATCGAAGCGGCGGCCAGGCAGACAAGGTACCGGGTATTTCAGGAAGAAATGCAGCCCGGCCAAGTCTTGTTACAGGGGCATCACCTGAACGATCTTGTCGAAACCGTTTTGTTTCGATGTTGCAAAGGTGCAGCTGTCGGTGGTTTGGCCGGTATCCCTCAAACGAGACGGGTGAAATTATCGGCTGGCAAGGCGAATGATTTGGGATCTTATCGGATTTATCGTCCTCTGCTTGGTGTTGCACGTTCCTGTCTGCTTGCATTTGCCAATGAAACAGGGCTTCATTGGCTGGAAGATGAAAGCAATCAGTCATTGAGTTTTGACCGAAACTATATTCGTCATCAAGTCCTTCCCGTGATCGTTCAAAAATGGCCAAAGGCGTTGCGGGGGGTGTCTGCGTCAGCGCAACATTGTCGGGATACTGAACAGTTGGCGATCGAAGTTGCGCAGGAGGATCTACAAAGCACAGCGCTCGCCAAGGTTCACCCCATTACAATACTGTCAGGTTGGGGCTGTTACCCGTTAGCTATCGAGCGGATACGATCGTTGAGTCGGGTTCGGCAAAAAAATCTGTTGCGTTATTGGTTGCGAGTAACCGGACACTCATTTCCAGGCAAAAAGCAGTTTGATCGCATCTGGCCGGAAGTGTTGCAGGCGAATGAAGGATCGAAGAGTACGATCGTCTGGCATGGCGATGAGCGAGGGCTTAGCGAAATCAAGAAGTGTTATGGTGGACTTTATATTGGTCGGCAGGTAGCTGAGCTTGGCAAGCAATTTGACCGGTCTGTACCTATTGAGCTTGGTCTCGTTGAACCGGGGCAGGTGAATCAATTGCCTGTCGGCAATATATCTATTTATCGTCGGGAGATGGCGGCGGATTTAGCGCAAAAAAATGAAATGAGTCTAGTCGTTTCTGCACAAAGTGTTTCCAGTCAGTCGTTGTCTATCCGGTTTCGCCAGTATGGTCAGAAGATGAAGTTGTTTAAACGGCCGACCAAATCGGTAAAGAAGTTACTCCGAGAAAACCGTATTCCATACTGGTTGCGAGACATTGTGCCTTGCGTTTACAGCTCGGATAAACTGGTCGCGGTTTTCGGTGTCGGTGTGGTTGAGCAATATGCTGGTAAAGACATCGTGCTTTCTTGGTCAGAGTGAAGTAAATCAATTGTGAACAAAGTCACTTTCTGTTACTCTGGCGTCCCATCATTGAGATGACTATCTCCCCCAAAACAGTCTAATTTGAAAATCTACGGGATACGCATGACACGCTATATTTTTGTCACCGGTGGTGTGGTTTCTTCTTTGGGGAAAGGCATCGCTTCCGCTTCTCTTGCCGCGATTCTCGAAGCCCGGGGGTTAAAAGTTACACTGCTGAAACTCGACCCTTATATCAACGTCGATCCTGGCACAATGAGCCCGTTTCAACATGGTGAAGTATTTGTGACGGATGACGGTGCAGAGACAGACCTCGATCTTGGCCATTACGAGCGCTATATCCGTACCACGATGACCAAACGAAATAACTTTACCAGCGGTTGCATCTACGAGGATGTGATCCGAAAAGAGCGTCGGGGAGACTATCTTGGGGGCACGGTTCAGGTTATCCCGCATATCACCGACGAGATTAAACATCGAATCGTAGAAGGTGCCGGTGAACATGATGTTGCACTGGTTGAAATCGGTGGTACGGTCGGCGATATCGAATCTCAGCCTTTCCTGGAAGCCATTCGTCAACTCAGGGTTGAGGTGGGCAGTAAAAGAGCCATGTTTATGCACTTGACCCTGGTACCCTACATTGCAACCGCCGGTGAATTGAAAACCAAGCCGACCCAGCACAGTGTCAAAGAGATGCGTTCTCTGGGCCTTCAGCCGGATATCCTGATTTGTCGTGCCGAGCGTGAAATTGACGCTTCCTCCCGCAAGAAAATAGCGCTATTCACCAATGTGGAAGAGCGCGCCGTTATTCCCCTCCAAGATGCAAAGAGTATCCACTCGATTCCCCTGATGCTGCATCAGTATGGCCTCGACGATGTGATTGTCGATCGTTTTGGTCTCGATTGTGATCTGCCGGATTTATCTGAGTGGCAACGCGTTGTCGAGATGGAAAGCAATCCGGAGCGAGAAATCACCATTGCCATGGTGGGCAAGTATATGGAACTTCTGGACGCTTATAAATCCTTGATCGAGGCTATAAAACACGCCGGCATCCATACTCTAACCAGGGTAAACATGCGTTATATTGACTCTGAAGAAATTGAGCGGAAGGGCTTCGAGGTACTGAAAGATGTAGATGCTATTCTGGTCCCCGGCGGTTTTGGCGAACGGGGAGTGGAGGGTAAAATTCAGACGGTAAAATATGCTCGGGAAAACAAGGTACCTTATTTGGGGATCTGCCTGGGTATGCAGGTGGCGGTAATCGAGTTTGCGCGGCATGTGGCCGGTATGGAAGGCGCACATAGTTCTGAATTTGACGCCGATACCGAGTTACCGGTTATCGGTTTGATTACAGAGTGGACGGATTCGAAAGGTAATGTCGAAACGCGAACCGCGCAGTCAGATCTGGGGGGAACCATGCGATTAGGTGGTCAGGAGTGTAAACTGACCCCGGGCTCCAAAGCACGCGCCTGTTATGGTAAAGATAAAATCGTTGAACGTCATCGTCATCGTTACGAGGTGAACAATACGCTTCTGCCTCGTTTGATAGACGCTGGTCTGATGGTGTCTGGAACGTCTGTTGATGGTGAGCTGGTAGAAGTGGTCGAGGTGGCGGATCACCCTTGGTTCGTCGCTTGTCAGTTTCATCCTGAGTTTACCTCGACACCGAGAGACGGCCACGGTCTGTTTCAGGGGTTTGTCACTGCTGCGGTTGAATATGCCGGTTCGAAATAGGTTGCCCGTGGCGACGCCTGGCCGGTATTAATTCAATCAGTTATTCGGGTAAAATGGTTATGGCTCAGAAAACACAGGTATCTCAGGAAACAAGAATGGTGTATCGAGAAAAAGGCGGGCAGAAAACAATTAAAGTCGGTGACATTAGCGTTGCCAACGATTCTGCCTTTGTGCTTTTTGGCGGGATGAATGTGCTGGAATCTCGTGATTTGGCTATGCAAGTTGCCGAGGCGTATAAAAATGTGACTGAAAAGCTGGGTATTCCCTACGTTTTCAAGGCCTCGTTTGATAAAGCGAATCGTTCTTCTGTGCATTCTTATCGAGGTCCGGGCATGGCTGCGGGGCTGAAAATACTTGAAGAGATTAAACGCCACTTCGATGTTCCGGTCATTACTGATGTCCATGAAGTTTATCAGGCACAGCCGGTGGCAGAGGTATGTGATGTGATTCAGTTGCCGGCATTTTTAGCTCGCCAGACCGATCTTGTGGTTGCGATGGCAAGAACCGGGGCGGTCGTGAATGTGAAAAAGCCCCAATTTTTGAGTCCCGCTCAAATGGGTAATATTGTTGAAAAATTTCGCGAGGCTGGAAATAATAATCTTATCCTTTGTGAACGCGGTACCTGTTTCGGTTACGATAACCTGGTGGTAGATATGCTCGGGTTTCATACGATGAAACAGGTCAGCAATGGTTTGCCGATTATTTTCGATGTGACTCATGCCTTGCAGTGCCGAGACCCGTCGGGTGCGGCATCCGGAGGTCGACGTGGCCAGGTGACCGAGTTGGCGCGTTCTGGCATGGCTCTTGGGTTGGCAGGCTTGTTTTTGGAAGCGCACCCCGATCCTGATAAAGCGAAGTGCGACGGCCCCAGTGCGCTTAGACTGGATAAGTTGGCGCCGTTTCTTGATCAAATCAAACAAATTGATAATCTGATCAAAGGGTTCGAGCAGTTAGACACGGATTGAGTTGTTTTTTGCTTGGACGGTGGTTTTTGTTCAGGCAACACTTTAGCGGTTTTGACAATAATTAAATGTTTTGGAGATAAAAATCAATGATGGAAATAGTCGATATTAAAGCACGTGAAGTTCTGGATTCCCGGGGTAACCCTACTATCGAGGCGGATGTTAAATTGAAATCGGGACATATCGGTTCCGCTTGTGCGCCTTCAGGCGCGTCCACAGGGTCTCGTGAAGCGCTTGAATTGCGTGATGGCGATAAGTCGCGCTATTTAGGCAAAGGTGTCCTAAAGGCAGTAGCCGGGGTCAATGGTCAAATTCGAGATGCTCTGTTGGGGATGGATGCATCCGATCAGCGGGCACTGGATAACAAGATGATCGAATTGGACGGTACCGAAAACAAGGCGAATCTGGGCGCCAATGCGATACTGGCGGTTTCACTGGCCGCTGCCAAAGCGGCAGCGATGGCAAAAGGTGTCGAGCTTTATGAGCATATTGCCGAAATTAACGGAACACCTGGACAATATTCCATGCCGGTACCCATGATGAATATTCTCAACGGCGGTGAGCACGCCGATAACAATGTGGATATTCAGGAGTTTATGGTTCAGCCCGTCGGCGCTACCAGTTTTGCGGAAGCACTTCGTGCCGGTGCCGAAGTATTCCATGCGTTGAAAAAAGTACTGAGCAGCCAGGGGCTGAATACCGCTGTCGGTGATGAAGGTGGTTTTGCTCCTAATCTCGCCTCCAACGAAGCGGCCGTGACCAGTATTCAGGAAGCGGTATCCAATGCTGGATACGAGCTGGGTAAAGATATCACCTTGGCGCTGGATTGTGCGTCTTCAGAGTTTTACGAGAACGGTCAGTACAACCTGAGCGGTGAAGGCAAAACCTTTGATTCTGCCGGGTTTGCCAATTATCTGGCCGATTTATGTGCCAAATATCCGATTGTCTCGATAGAAGACGGTATGGATGAAAGCGATTGGGATGGCTGGGCCGAGCATACCAAAATCAGTGGCGATAAGGTTCAGTTGGTTGGCGATGACCTGTTCGTTACCAATACCAAGATTCTTTCCGAAGGTATTGCAAAGAATATTGCCAACTCGATACTGATTAAATTCAATCAGATCGGTAGTTTGTCAGAAACACTGGATGCCATCAAAATGGCTAAAGAGGCCGGTTATACTGCGGTTATCTCTCACCGTTCAGGAGAAACAGAAGATACGACGATTGCCGATCTGGCCGTGGGTACCTGTGCCGGGCAAATTAAAACCGGTTCGCTGTGTCGCTCTGACCGGGTAGCCAAGTATAATCGTTTACTTAAAATTGAAGAGCAACTTGGCAAGGTACCTTATAATGGTTTGAAAGAGATTAAAGGCCAGGGTTAACCAGGTTTTTCAGTCTGCTATCATGCTTTGTTCCGAACCTGGAATTTGGCATCCAGGTTCGGATAGACGAAAAAAAAGGCGGTTTTTGCCGTCCTTTTTTTCAGGTTGTTTCTATGTCCAATAGAAGCGTCTATATTTAGTCGCCCCTGAAAAACACCCAACCTTATGAATTTTATTAAAAATTTCCCATTTCAGGGAGATAAATTCGACCAAAAATAGTATACTGACTCCTTCA
>PDWJ01002359.1_pt1 | contig 52865 bp, 45 predicted proteins | sample 1430881 | NCBI WGS metagenome assembly PDWJ01 (sample SAMN01162460, study PRJNA174530) | Oral metagenome, whole genome shotgun sequencing project. | biome: Marine environment; feature: Marine mammal; material: Swab sample of the gingival sulcus; isolation source: swab sample of gingival sulcus...
AATCATTAAAAGTTGGAATGCTTGGCTATGAAATATGTTATGAAAATAATAAGGTAGAAACACTAAGTGAAAAATATCTAAACGAACTCAAAAATTAATATAAAAACTTGAAGAAATGAAAAAAATCAATTTAATATTTTTATGTATATTGATTTATGTATCACTTAAAGCACAATATACACCAAGTTCAATACAGACACCTAATGGCTCTTCTGTTGAAGTAGGAATATTTTCTGGATCAGACATGACTAATAAACAAAAAGAAGATTCTAAAAATTTTTGGTTATCATGTTACAACAATAGAATTACATACATTTCTGAAGCTACATATAAATATAATTGTCATGCGTTTGCTTGGCATGTATCAGAAGGCGGAAATTATGTATGGATTAACACCCCTAACGATGATAAATATTGGGAGGATTATAGTTATATTGAAACTTATAATCATTCCAAAGCAACAAAAGTTTCTTTTGGAGGACCTTGTTATCAGGAATGGACTACATGCCATGGCACAAGCTATCAAAACCCATGTGATCATTCTGCAATAACGACAAATGTTACCAATTATTTTGTATCAAAATGGGGAGCGTCTCCAAGATTTATGCATCATAAAAATGATTGTCCTTATTCTGTTGAGGATTTACATTATTATGTTCGCCCTATAATATCAGGCACCTCCATTGTTTGCAATCAAGCCACCTACAGCATCGCCAACCTGCCGGCAGGGGCAAGCGTAACTTACACGCTTTACTGGAATAGCGGTCTATCCCCAAAACTTACATCAAATTTTCCCGAACCGACAATGTGTTTGATTGAAAATACACATCACTATCCGGCAACAGGAACATTGAAAGCATCAATTAATATAGGAACAGGAAACCCGATTATTCTTACAAAAACAATTACAACTGACAGTAACACAGAGGTACAATCCGGAACTTATGAGCAAGATGCTTGTAACTTTCACGGTGTTTATCATTCAAGCCAAAGCGGTTCGCTGCCAAGCACTGTTTCTACTCCCGTTTTTTTACATCAAGGCTGTATGACAAGAATAAAATTAAACGAAATGTCCGGCAGAACTGTAACATACACAGGAATAGAACAGCCTCTCTATTGGAACTATCAAGCCATGAACAACACATTGTATCTGCAACTGCCATTATACTCAGGAGGAGTACCATTTACATTCAAAATAAAGGGCGATGGTGCTTGCAAGGATAAAACTCTGTTGTTTTTCAGTTATTCAAATAATTCAAAATATACTTTCGCTGTTGCACCCAATCCGGTAAAAGATGTTTTAACGATCTATGCCCACCCCAATAACGAGTTGATTGAACAAAAAGGTGTAGATTTATCAATCGAAGAGTTAGAATATGATATTGCTATTTATAATGTAAATATGCCCAAACTTTTACATTGTGAAAAAGGAATAAGGGGACAAAAAGAACGGAAAGTAAATGTAGCAAAATTAAGAAAAGGGTATTATATTCTTCAAATAAAAGAGAAAGAAGAAATACAAACGCTCAAATTCTTCAAGGAATAAAATAGCATTAATCAACGAGGGAGCAACAAAGCTCCCTCGCATACCACTTGCCTCAAAATAAGGATACCCATAAAAAGTGTGCGTATAAAAATTATTACGACAACACTTCTTTCTAAATAGCCTTACGGGAACTTCTACGAAATACAAACTTTTGTTTTTCCAACGGGTTTAAACCCATTGGATATAAGAAAAAAAAATTTTGAGTCTTTCTATTTTTAGAAGTTGCCAAAGCGAGTATCCTTACTCTTTTTCAATCCCTGAAAAATGATACAAAAATGAACCGCAATGCGCTGATTGAGCAAATAAGAAAAAAAGAAAGTTTTCTGTGTGTTGGATTAGACACGCTTACAGAAAAAATTCCGGCATGTATGCAAGCAAATGCCGATCCTGTTTTTGCGTTTAATAAAGAAATTATTGATGCAACGGCACAATATTCCATTGCCTTTAAACCCAATCTTGCATTTTACGAATCGAACGGTTTGGAAGGCTGGCAAAGCCTCGAAAAAACGGTAAAATATATCCGAAAAAAATATCCTGATATTTTTATTATTGCCGATGCAAAACGAGGAGACATTGGGAACACTTCCGCAATGTACGCAAAAGCATTTTTTGAAACTTTAGACTTTGATGCTCTTACGATTGCTCCTTATATGGGCAAAGATTCGGTTGTTCCGTTTTTGCAATACAAAGGGAAATGGGTAATTTTACTTGCACTGACATCAAATCCGGGAGCTTTTGATTTTCAATTTACGGAAGAAGCAGCAAGCAAGACACGCTTGTTTGAGAAAGTAATAAATGCGGCAAACTCATGGGCAGGACCGGACTCAATGATGTATGTAGTAGGCGCAACAAAATCAGACTATATTGCAGAAGTCAGGCGTTTGGCTCCGGAAAACTTCTTGCTTGTTCCGGGCGTAGGCGCTCAAGGAGGAAATCTGCAAGAAACCGCAAAATTTGGCATGAATAAACATTGTGGTCTGATTGTAAATTCTTCGCGCGGAATAATTTATGCCGACTCGACAGAGAAATTTGCCGAAATGGCAGCACAAAAAGCAAAAGAAATACAAGCCGAAATGAAAACATTGTTACACCAATATTCCGCTTTGTTTTAGCATGAATGAAGAGTTGTTGCAATACGCATGGAAATTCAAGCTGTTTGGCACAAAGCTGCAAACCGTGTCGGGCGAAGAGCTTGAAATAATCTCGGCAGGCACTCAAAATACAGATGCAGGACCTGACTTTTTGTCTGCACGCATTAAAATTGATGCCCTCGAATGGGCAGGAAACATTGAAATTCATAAAAATGCGTCGGATTGGGAAAAACACGAACATCATAAAGACGAAAGTTATGATTCTGTAATTCTGCATGTTGTTGCAAATAACGACAAAGACGTGTATCGTTCAAACGGAAAGCAAATTCCGTGTGTGAAAATCAGCCTTGATGCCTCGATTGTTTCGACGTACAAGCAATTGAAAGAAAGCACAAAATGGATTCCCTGCGAAGAGATTATCCTTTCGGTAGATTATTTTTCGATAAAACACTGGTTGAGCAGATTAATGATAGAGCGTCTCGAAGCAAAGTCAATCCAAATTGCCGAGCATCTAAAGCAGTCAGCCAACAATTGGGAAGTTGTTTTTTATCATCAGTTGGCACACAATTTCGGGTTTAAACTAAACTCAATGCCTTTTGAATTGCTGGCAAAATCGACTCCGCTTCTGATGCTTGCCAAACACAAAAACCAACTCGCACATCTCGAAGCAATCCTTTTCGGACAAGCCGGCATGTTGGAGAAGGAAATAGACGATGAGTATTACAAACAATTGCAAAAAAATTATGCTTTTTTTAAAAAGAAATTTAGCCTCAGCCCGATTGAGGATTTTCTGTGGAAATTTCTGCGTTTGCGTCCCGTCAATTTCCCAACGATACGCATTTCACAATTTGCAGCCTTGATTTATCAATCAAACGCGTTGTTTTCAAAAATCATTTCATCAAAAAAACTCGAAGATATTGAACAATATTTTCAGCTGCAAGCCTCAGAATATTGGGATACACATTATACTTTTGATAAAAAAACGCAAAAAAGAATCAAACGATTCGGAAAATCCTCGTTTTATAACATTGCAATCAACACGATACTTCCCTTTATGTTCACATACGGAAGAATAAAAGGAAAGGAAAATCTACAAAACAAAGCACTTGATTTTTACGAAAATATCAAGGCAGAAAACAATCATATCATAAAAAAATGGAAAGAGATTGGCATTGCCCCGAAGAATGCGTTTGAATCGCAGGCACTGCTTCAGCTTAAAAATGAATACTGCACAAACAAAAAATGTCTAAAATGCAATATCGGGAATAAATTATTTTCAAAAAAATCATAATAAAATTAATTCCAAAACATTAAATTGCAAAATTTGTAAAAAACATTACTCCGTAAGATAATATTAATTAATTTTATAGCACCAAATTGCTCACAAAATATATAATTTTACTGCGATTTTTTAACGATAATTGTGTTAATACAAACAAAACATTATCATGAGTGAAAATAATGAGAAAAGAATTGAGCGTGAAGAAGTTGTTATTCGGTTTTCCGGAGATTCGGGAGACGGAATGCAATTGACGGGGACACAGTTTTCCGACACGGCTGCTTTGGTTGGTAACGATGTATCAACTTTTCCGGACTATCCGGCAGAAATTCGCGCTCCACAAGGAACGGTCGGAGGCGTTTCCGGATTTCAAATACATTTTGGACACGCGGAAATAGAAACTCCCGGAGATTATGCCGATGTATTGGTTGCAATGAATCCGGCTGCACTGAAAGCAAACATTGAATGGGTTAAAATCGGAGGGACGATAATTATTGATGTCGATGCTTTTACTCCTCAAAACATTGCCAAAGCGGGCTACACGGATATGCCATTGAAAGATGGCAAATACGGCGACTATAAAGTCATAGAAGCACCTATTAGCTCTTTGACAAAACTTTGTTTGAAAGATTCAGGACTTGACAAAAAAAATATTCTGCGAAGCAAAAATATGTTTGCTTTAGGAATTGTGTATTGGATGTTCGAGCGTCCGCTGAAACATACCGAACAATTTTTGGAACAAAAGTTTAAATCAAGACAAAGTATTGTCAAAGCAAACAAGGAAGTTCTAAAATCCGGATACCATTTCGGGCAAGTGATTGAAGCAATACAGCCACACTATAAGGTTGCTCCGGCGAAAGTGAAAAAAGGAAAGTTCAGAAACATCAGCGGAAACACAGCCACTGCATGGGGACTGATTGCCGGCGCAGAAAAAGCCGGATTAAAACTATTTTGCGGTTCGTATCCGATAACGCCCGCAACAGAAATCCTGCAAGAATTGGCTGCCAGAAAAGATTTAGGCGTAAAGACATTTCAGGCAGAAGACGAGATTGCCGGAATTTGCACATCAATAGGTGCGAGTTTTGCCGGTTCGTTGGCAGTAACAACAACTTCGGGACCCGGACTTGCACTAAAAACAGAAGCCATAGGCTTGGCAATCATTACCGAATTGCCGCTTGTGATTGTTGATGTTCAACGCGGAGGACCATCAACAGGTTTGCCGACAAAAACAGAACAATCAGACTTGCTGCAAGCAATTCATGGGCGACACGGCGAGAGTCCGCTGCCTGTGATATGCGCGGGAAGACCTTCAAGCTGTTTCAAATTTGCAATAGAAGCCTGCCGAATAGCACTGGAATATATGACTCCTGTGATTTTATTGACAGACGGATTTATTGCCAATGGTGCAGAACCATGGGAAATTCCGAATATGGACGATTTTCCGAAAATTAAAACAAACTTTGCAAAAGAAGGCGAAGAATATCAACCCTATGCACGCGATCCGGAAACTTTGGTAAGAAAATGGGCTGTCCCCGGCATGAAAGGACTGGAACATCGCATTGGCGGATTGGAGAAAATGGACATCACGGGAGCGGTTTCTTATGTGCCGAAAAACCACGAAGTAATGACCTACTACAGAAAAGAAAAAATCAATCGGATTGCCAACGATCTGCCCTTGTTGAAATTGCGCGGAGAAGAAGAAGGCGATTTGCTTGTTGTCGGTTGGGGAGGCACTTACGGACATTTGGGGACAGCGGTCAAACAAATGCAAAAAGAAGGAAAAAAAGTATCGCTCGCACATTTCAACTATCTGTTTCCTTTGCCTAAAAATACAGGAGAAGTATTCAGTCGGTTCAAAAAAATTGTTGTTGCAGAATTGAATACAGGACAATTCGCAGAATACTTGCGTTCAAGGTTTGAAGGAGTCAAATTTTCACAATACAATAAAATTCAGGGATTACCATTTACCGTTAATGAATTGACAGATAATTTTAATAAACTATTGGAGGAGGAATAATTATGGCAGAAGAACAAATAAAAAAACTGTCTCTGGCTGACTTTAAGAGCAATCAGGAAGTGCGTTGGTGTCCCGGTTGCGGAGATCATGCAATTTTAAATGCAGTTCAGAAAGCAATGGCTGCCTCCGGTATTGAACGAGAAAATTTTGCCGTAATTTCCGGAATAGGTTGTTCGTCTCGCTTTCCATACTACATGAACACCTATGGCATTCACGGCATTCACGGACGAGCTGCAGCAATTGCCTCAGGAACAAAATGCGCAAACCCAAAGCTGAAAATAATCCAAATCTCAGGAGACGGCGATGCGCTTGCAATCGGAGGAAACCATTTTATTCATCTGGTTCGTAGAAATATAGACCTGACAATGATCCTTTTCAATAATGAAATATACGGATTGACAAAAGGACAATACTCGCCAACAACAAAATTGGGCATGAAAACCAAAACATCGCCCCACGGCACAATTGAACACCCTTTTCATCCGGGCGAATTGGTGCTTGGCGCACAAGGGAAATTTTTTGCCAGAAGTATCGACACAAATATAAGGCTAACCCAAAAAATACTCCAACAAGGCTTTGAACACAAGGGAACAAAAATTGTAGAAATACTTCAAAACTGTGTGATTTATAACGATAAAACACACGCTTTGGTTACGGACAAGAAAAATAAAGACGAAAACCAGCTGCACCTTGAACACGGAAAACCAATGGTTTTTGGTAAAAACAAAGACAAAGGACTTGTACTCGACGGATTTGGTTTTAAGGTGGTGAAAATAGGAGAAAATAACGTTACAATAGACGACATCTGCATACACGACGAAACGGAAGAAAAACCTTTCATTCATTTAATGCTGGCAAATATGGCTCCTCCTGATTTTCCGGTTGCGCTGGGTGTGATTCGTGCCGTAAAAGCACATTCATACGAAGATGAATTGGAAGCCCAAATAGCTGAAGCTCAGGAAAATTCAAACATAAAATGTATGAACGATCTGTTGAACAGCGGAAATACATGGCTTGTTGAATAATAATTGACAAAAGCAAAATCCTAAAAAAAGGAGCAAATATTTCATCTGAAATATTTGCTCCTTTTTTTAGGATTTTGCTTTTTTAGAGCTTAGCTAATAATAATTTCTGTATTTTTGCTTGAACCATTATATCTAATTAAAAACAATGACAGAAAAAATGATAATTCCTTATAAAGACTCAACAGAAAGCAAAAAGAAACAGATTGCAAAAATGTTTGATAACATTGCAATAAAATACGATTTTTTAAATCATTTTCTATCTCTTGGCATCGACCGTTATTGGCGAAAAAAAACCATTTCGCGAATAAAAAAAGAAAACCCGCAAACCATTCTCGACGTGGCAACAGGAACAGGCGACCTCGCCATTGAAGCCGCTCGCCTAAACCCAAAAAAAATTGTAGGAATAGACATCTCAAGCCAAATGTTGGAAATAGGAAAAGCTAAGATTGCAAAAAAAAACTTAACAAAACTGATTGATATTCAACACGGCGACTCGGAAAACATGAACTTCCCCGAAAACTCGTTTGATGTTGTAATGGTAGCATTCGGAGTTCGTAACTTTGAAAATCTTCAGGCAGGAATTGATGAGATGTTTCGAGTTGTCAAGCCTGAAGGCAAGGTGTTTATTTTGGAATTTTCCATGCCCCAAAAACCGCCGTTTAAACAAATCTACAATTTTTATTTCAATAAAATTCTTCCGTTTTGGGGACGCACCTTTTCAAAAGATAAAAATGCTTACGTCTATCTTCCCGAATCGGTCAAGAAATTTCCCCCGAAATCAGACTTCCTGAACATTTTGACGAATGCCGGATTTTCAGAAATTGATTTCCATAACATGACATTGGGCGTGGTAAGGCTTTACGTTGCAAAAAAAGAGAAATGCCAAACAATATAAATGCTTATCGGGCGTATTTATACTGTGTGGAAATCTATTTCTCGCGAAAAAAAAACGAACTGTTGAAGTATGAAAATAAATAAAAAACGCTTTCGTTTTCTGTATATGCGCCTTTGTTGCTTATTTTCGTAAAACTGATAATTTTGAAAAAATTAATTCTGCTTATTCTGCTTTTTTGCACCCTGCTGACATTTGGGCAAAAAACAACAATGAAAAATTTAAAAACGTATGAATCAAAGCCTTTACATTTTGGCTTTTCCATTGGTTTAAACTATATGGACTTTTCGATTCATCAGGAAGATGATTTTTATACGATAGACTCTGTCTATTCTGTCGAAAACTCCGTCAGTCCGGGATTTCATTTGGGACCAATCATAAATTTTAAGATTCTAAAATTTTTAGATCTTCGAGCTTTATTTTTGTTGTCGTTCGGGCAAAGAGACATGCACTACAAAATTTTTAGCGATACGCTGACCAACGGAGAACCATCGTTTGAGACCAAAGACATGCGCATTGAATCGACCTTTATGGAATTTCCGATTCTGCTCAAATACAAAGGGAAACGAGACGGGAATTATCGTCCTTACCTTGTCGGAGGCTTTGCGCCAAAATACGATTTGGCTGCACAAAAAAAAATAAAAGACTCGGAAATGCCTAAAATCAGGCTCAACCAACTTGATTATTATTATGAATTTGGATTTGGCATGGATTTTTATCTCGAATATTTCAAGCTGTCGGCAGAAGTAAAATATGCCGCCGGACTTAAAAATATAATTAAATACGACGGAACGCAATATACGTCGGCTATCCAAAAAATGAACTCAAGAATGATAATGTTTTCTCTGCATTTTGAGTAACAGGCGTTTTTCTCAACTTTTTAAACAAAAAATTCATGCAAAAAAATATTCAACTTGTTTTATCTCCCAAACAAGCCTCTGATTCAGATTTTTATCTGCCCATTGCAGCACGGAAACTTAAAATTGATGAAAATCAGATAAATCATCATCAGATAATAAAAAAATCAATCGATGCCCGACAAAAATACGTTAAAATAAACCTTGAACTTTTTATTGTTTGGAACGATCCTGATTATAAATGCGAAAACAAAAAAACGCTTTATCCGAATGTTAAAAACCGGACGAGTGTGATTATTATCGGAAGCGGACCGGCAGGATTGTTTGCTGCTTTGACCCTTATTCAACACGAAATCAGACCGATAATTTTTGAACGCGGGAAAAGTGTAAGCGAAAGGAAAATTGACATTGCCGAATTAAACAAAAATCGCAGGCTCAATCCGGAATCAAATTATTGCTTTGGCGAAGGCGGTGCCGGCACTTTTTCCGACGGGAAATTGTACACCCGAGCAAAAAAAAGAGGAAATATCCAACAAATATTGGAAATTTTGCATCGGCATGGCGCAGACGAGAAAATTCTGTACGAAACGCAAGCACACATCGGAACAAACAAGTTGCCGAACATTATCCGGAAAATAAGAGAAACAATCTTGAATGCCGGAGGAGAAATACATTTTAACGCAAAACTTACCGACCTGCTCATAGAAAAAAACAGCGTGCGCGGAATAGAAATAAACAATACAGAACAATTTGCTGCTTCTGACGTGATTTTGGCAACAGGACATTCGGCACGCGATGTTTATCACTTGCTTCACAAGAAAAATATCAGCCTCGAGGCGAAAACATTTGCAGCAGGTGTGCGTATTGAACATCCGCAAGCCCTGATCGATTCTATACAATATCACACGCAAGAAAAACGAAGCCAATATCTTCCGGCAGCAAGCTATAAGCTAAAGCGACAGGTCGAGAATCGGGGAGTTTATTCATTTTGCATGTGTCCCGGAGGCTTCATTATTCCTTCGGCAACTGCCGAGGGCGAAATGCTTGTGAACGGCATGTCGCCGTCCGGACGAAATTCGCCTTATGCAAACTCCGGAATAGTTGTTGAAATTCGTCCCGACGATTTGCCGGAGTATAAAAAATACGGCGCACTTGCCGGACTGAAATTCCAACAAGATCTGGAGGCTCTGGCATACAACAACAAAGGAAAAGGACAGCAAGCTCCGGCACAACGAATGGCAGATTTCGTAAATAACAAATTGTCTGCCGACTTACCTAAAAATTCATACATACCGGGACTGATCAGTTCGCCTTTGCATTTTTGGTTGCCGGAAATAATTTCTTCGCGTCTGAAAGCCGCTTTTGTCGGATTCGGAAAAAGCATGAAAGGCTATTTGACAAACCATGCGCTTGTTGTTGGGGTTGAGTCAAGAACATCGTCGCCGGTCAGAATCCCAAGAGATGCAAAAACATTAGAACACACCGATATAAAAGGACTTTATCCTGTTGGAGAAGGATCGGGATATGCAGGAGGAATTACCTCCTCTGCTATTGACGGAGTGAATACTGCGCATGCAATAGCTCAAAAAATAACAAAACAGCATTGTCTGTAAAGGTATTTTCCAAGCCATTTTCGCATTGTGTTGCAATATTTATAAATAAGCTTGCAAAAAAATGTCGTGTAAAGTAAAACGCTTGATAATTTATATATCGTATTTTCTTTATTCTTACACAAAAAGCCTGTATTTTTGTATATTAATCGAAAAAAAGGAATAAATACATAAAAAAAACGATTGTGGCAAAAAAGATTGCACCCACGCCCTTGATGAAGCAGTACAATGCGATAAAAACAAAACACCCTGATGCTATATTGCTTTTTCGGGTTGGCGATTTTTACGAGACCTTTTCCGAAGATGCCATAAAAGCGTCCGGAATCTTAGGCATAACACTTACGCGAAGAGCAAACGGCTCTGCCTCATACATTGAGTTGGCAGGATTTCCGTTTCATGCGCTTGACACCTACTTGCCCAAACTGGTTCGGGCAGGACAAAGAGTTGCCATTTGCGAACAGCTTGAAGACCCGCAACAAACGAAAAAAATTGTCAAACGAGGCGTTACAGAACTTATCACGCCGGGAATTACGGTAAACGACAATGTGCTGGAACGCAAGGAGAACAATTATCTCGCTTGCCTTGATTTTGATTCAAAATATGCAGGAATCGCATTTTTAGACCTTTCAACAGGCGAATTCCTGATTGCAGAAGGAAGCCATGAATATATCGACAAATTGGTCAATAGCTTTGCGCCGAAAGAAATTCTTTACGGAAGAAGCGATGCAAGCCACTACAACGAACTGTTTGCAAACAAATTCTATTCATACAAGCTCGACGACTGGATGTTTAATTACGAAAGCGGGCTTGACAAACTCAAAAAGCAATTTAACAGCAACTCGTTGAAAGGCTTTGGTGTTCAAAACCTAAAGCATGGAATCGTTTCCGCAGGAGCAATTTTACATTATCTTGAACTGACCCACAACAACAAGATTGCGCATATTAACAAAATATCAAGGATTGAACAAGATGCTTACGTTTGGTTAGACAAATTTACCGTCAGAAACCTTGAACTGATTCATGCTTTGTATCCCGAAGGTAAAGCGTTGATTGATATTATCGACAAAACGCAAACCCCAATGGGAGGCAGAATGCTCAAACGTTGGATTTCGCTTCCGCTGAAAAATATAGCCGCCATAAAAAAACGCTACGATATTGTTGAGTTTTTTACGCTTGAGGAAACATTCAAAAACAATATCGAAAATATTATCAATCAAATAGGAGACCTTGAACGCTTGGCATCAAAAATTGCATCGCAACGCATTTCGCCGCGTGAAATTATCAACTTGAAAATTTCGCTTCAAGCCATCTTTGAATTAAAAACCCAATGCGAGCAATCTCCTGAAGAGAATCTGAAAACACTTGCCGAACAACTTGCGCCCTGTGTATCTATCAGACAACGGATTGAAAAAGAATTGAATAACGATCCGCCTGCGCAAATAAACAAAATGAATGTGATTGCTTCGGGTGTTTCTGACGAACTTGACGAATACAGGAAAATTGCATATTCGGGAAAAGATTTTCTGATTGAATTGCAACAAAGCGAAAGCGAACGAACAGGAATTTCGTCGCTTAAAATCGGATACAACAATGTTTACGGCTATTATTTTGAAGTCAGAAATACACACAAAGATAAAGTTCCACCCGAATGGACAAGACGACAAACATTGGTCAGCAGCGAAAGGTATATAAATGAAAAACTGAAAGAGCTGGAAGCAAAAATCATAGGTGCAGAAGAAAAAATGCTTGAGCTTGAGATAAAACTATATCAAAACTTGGTAGAAAGCATTACGGAATATATTCCGGCAATACAGCTGAACGCTTCGCTGGTTGCAAGGCTCGATTGCCTGATGAATTTTGCAACAATAGCAATCGAGAATAAATACGTCAGACCCGAAATAAACGATTCTGAAACAATCGAAATAAAAAATGGCAGGCATCCGGTTATTGAAAAGCAATTGCCAATCGACGAAGAATACATTCCGAACGATGTATTGCTCGATACTCAAAAACAGCAAATTATTATCATCACAGGACCAAACATGGCAGGAAAGTCGGCACTTCTTCGCCAGACTGCGCTGATTGTATTGCTTGCACAAATCGGCAGTTTCGTTCCGGCAGAGAAGGCGAAAATAGGCTATGTGGATAAAATATTCACACGAGTAGGAGCTTCGGATAACATCTCGTTAGGCGAATCAACGTTTATGGTAGAAATGAACGAAGCCGCTGCGATTCTTAACAATATTTCGCAAAGAAGTTTGATTTTATTCGACGAATTAGGACGCGGCACAAGCACTTACGACGGAATCTCGATAGCTTGGGCAATTGTTGAATATTTGCATGAAAATCCGAAAGTCAGAGCAAAAACAATGTTTGCGACGCATTATCACGAGCTTAACGAAATGGAAAAATCGTATAAAAGAATAAAGAATTACAATGTCTCTGTCAAGGAAATTGATAATAAAATTATTTTTTTAAGAAAACTCGTAAAAGGAGGCAGCGAACATAGTTTCGGAATCCACGTTGCAAAACTTGCCGGAATGCCCAAAAGTGTTGTCGAAAGAGCAAATAAAATACTCAAAGACCTTGAAACCAACAGTAAAGAAAGAGAATTGCAAAAAAATGTAGATGTTTTGGCTCAAAACAGGGAAGGCTATCAATTGAGTTTTTATCAACTTGACGACCCTGTACTCTCACAAGTAAGAGAAGAGATAAAAAATCTTGACATCAACAGCCTCACTCCATTAGATGCCTTGAATAAATTGAATGAGATTAAAAAAATTACCGGCGCATGATAAGGTAAGAAAAATACGCCGCCCCTGCATCTTTGGGCAAAGGTGCAAGGCTCAAGACACAGAGCTTATTCAAAAATAGGCTCAATTTTCGGTAATTGCCAATTGGCGGGTCAGCAAACGTGCAGGATACCAAGAAGTCAGAAAGCCAATGATTGACACGCTTACGAAAACAGCGAAAAAGTCAAACAGGCGCATTTCAACCGGATAAGCTGTAATAATTGCCGAATTCGGAAACGAAATAAGCCCGAAGCGGATTTGAACCCAACACACAATTGAGCCAATAATTAGTCCGAGAAATCCTCCGCCGAACGAAATGAGCCAGCCCTCAACAATAAAAATCTGCCGAATGGTTCTTTTGCTTGCTCCGAGACTTTGCAAAATAGAAATATCGAATTTTTTTTCGATTATCAACATTGTTAGCGAACCAATGATATTAAAAGAAGCCACCAGCAGAATAAAACTAAGTATCATAAAAATAGCCCATTTTTCCGATTTCATGATTTTATAAAGCAAAGGATGTTGTTGGTAGCGATTCATAATTTTGTAATCGTTGCCGACAATTTTCTGCAACTCGTCTCTGATTCTGTCTTTTTCCCCATCGGGAAGCCCGCTTTGCAGTTTGATTTCAACAGCCGAAACCTCGTTGGTATATTCAAGTATTTTTCGTGCGTAGGCAAGAGGCAAGATGATATATTTTTCGTCAAATTCGGGTTGAATAGAAAAAATTCCGGTTGGCAAAATAATGCTTTTGTTGAATGCTTTAGCAGGCACAAGAGACGGTTTCGCGCTTCGTTTCGGAACGTATATCTTCAGCGGCGAAAACGATTCTACATTTACCTGAAGTTTGTGTGCAATTCCATAACCTACAAGTGCATAGTTCGTATTTCCTGCCTGCAAGAGAAAAGCACCATCAATAATCATGGTATCTATTCCGTTGATTTTCCGATACGACTTATCTACACCTTTCATTGTTGCAATCACCTGTTTTTTTCGGTACTCTAAAAGTGCTTGTTCTTCAAGAATTTTCGAGTATTCGACAACTTCCGACCGATTTACCACCTTTTGAATTTCTTGGGAATCGAAAGAAAACACTTTGCCCTGCACTGCCACCAGTTTCAAATCAGGGTCGAAAGTGTTCATGAGTGTTTTTATAAAACTGTCAAAACCATTGAAAACCGACAAAACCACAATAAAAGCCATTGTCCCGACGGCAACTCCGGCAACAGAAATCCACGAAATCAGGTTGATGACATTGTGCGATTTTTCTGAAAACAAATAACGTTTTGCTACAAAAAAAGGAAAATTCCGAATCAAAACTTTGGCTTATTTTTTTAATAATTTTTCGATATTTTCGATATAATCCAAAGAATCGTCAATATAAAAATGAAGTTCAGGAACAAGTCTAAGTTGTTTGCCGACTCTTTGCCCCAAATCGTTTCGTATTTTTTTCTTGTTTTCTTCGATTTTTGCAAGTATTTCTTCGCTTTTGTCAGAAGGAAAAATGCTGAGATATGTTTTTGCAATTCCCAAATCAGGACTCAAACGCACAAGCGTCACAGAAACCATTCTCCCGTGATACAAGGAATGCGGATCTTTTTGAAAATAATCGCTTAACTCTTTTTGTATCAAACGTGCAACTTTATTTTGTCTGATTGATGCCATATGATTTTTTTGATTAAAAATTTGTATATTTTATTGAATTAACACGCAACTCCTGAAAATACGATTTATCGAAGTTGTGCTATGTTTTTTGTGCAAAGATAATTGAATCCGCTTGATTTTGAAATTATTATTTCCCCCCCCCCGACGATTCAATGAAGTGTCAAATAGGCTGCAATTTTTTCAAAATCGTTTGGCAATATGATATTCATTTCTACAAGTTGTGTTAAATCGGTAAAATTACCTGTTTTTTTTCTGTATTCAACAATTTTTTTCGCCTTAGAATAATCAAAATAAGGGTGTTTGGTCAAATCTTTTATTTCTATTGTGTTTAGGTTCATTTTTCTGATTTTTTCCGGATCAACTTTCAAGTATTTTTTGATTTTGTCAAAGGTTTTTTTTCTCATTTTTTTTATTTCAAGCAATTGATTTATATTGAAATATCCGCCCAATTTATTGCGATACCATACAATTTCGCGGGCATAATAATTCCCGATTCCTTTTATTTTTTTCAATTCTGCGGTATCTGCCGTATTCAATTCGACTTCAAAAACAGGCAATGCCTTTTTGGGGCTTTCAGCAATGCGCACGTAAGGCAAAAGTTCGTTAATCTTCTGTTTCGATACTCGACGAATTTTCAATAAATCAGAGGGTTTAACAAACTTTCCGCCTTTATTCCTGTAATTTATGATCGTATTCGCTTGTTTTTCGGAAAGTCCAAGCAACAGAAATGTATCTTTGCTTGCTTGGTTTGGGTCAAAACGGAAAAGTTCGTGTTTCGGGGCAGTTTTTTCGGTTTTCAAATCCTTATAAGAGGCGAATTTTTTATTTTTTCGACGCTTATTTTTCGTTTGTTTTATGTCAATATACGGTTTCAGCAGTTGAAATTGCTTTGTTCTTATGCCGTATATTTTCTTGAAATCGTCTTTATCGACAAATCTGCCGCCTTTTTGTCTGTAATTTTCAATGGTTCTGATTTGTTTATTGGTCAGTCCCAGAAGTTTCCATTTTTCTTTGTCAAGCGTGTTCGGGTCAAAGGCAAACAATTCCAATGTGTCATACCGAGCCAATATATAACGATTTAATCTGTTTTCGGCGTAATTTTCGTCAACTTCAAGCGTGTTTACAAAAGCTGTAACATCTTGGTTAAAGCTTTCGTAATCATTATCGTCTGCAAGATCAACAAAATCTAAAAAGAGTGTGATTAAAATAATAAGGGTCAGAATGGCAATAAGAGACAGAATGCCTTTCTGCTCTTTTCTGTTAAAAACGAAGTATTCTTTCCACATAGAACTTGCTTTTTTTCATATCCAATGGGTTTTAAAACCCATTGGAAAACAGAAGTTTGCATTTTTAGAGATTTGTAAAAAACAAAAAAGTTGTCAGAAAAATCTATCGTTGCCCGATTTGGCATATTTTCCCAACAACTTTTTTTCAGAAATCAGCAGAAAATTAGTTCCGGTTCAAGCAATTAAGGTCTTCAAAAGCAATTTTCAATCTTTCCACCATTGATTTTTCGCCTTCGCGCGTCCAAGCTCTTGGGTCGTATTTTTTCTTGTTCGGCTTGTCTTCTCCTTCCGGATTTCCTATTTGTCCTTGCAAATAATCTCTGTTTTTGGCTTCATATTTTCTCACGCCATTCCAGAATGCCCATTGCGTGTCGGTATCAATATTCATTTTTATGACTCCGTAACTGATTGCTTCCCTTATCTCTTCTCGGCTTGAGCCTGATCCTCCGTGGAATACAAAATTTACAGGTTTTTCCGGCGTATTGAATTTTTCTTGTATATATTCTTGTGAATTTTTCAAAATTTTGGGTGTAAGTTTCACATTTCCGGGCTTATACACTCCGTGTACGTTTCCGAAAGAGGCAGCAATCGTAAATTTATCGCTAACTTCGCTAAGTTCTTTGTATGCGAAAGCAACGTCTTCGGGTTGCGTGTAGAGCATGGAGTTGTCGATGCCTGTGTTGTCTACGCCATCTTCTTCGCCACCGGTAACACCGAGTTCAATCTCGAGTGTCATTCCTATTTTGCTCATTCGTTCGAGATATTTTTTACAGATTGCAATGTTTTCTTTGAGCGGTTCTTCCGAAAGGTCGAGCATGTGCGAACTGTAAAGAGGTTTTCCGTGTTTTTCAAAATGTTTTTCTCCGGCGGTCAGAAGTCCGTCGATCCACGGGAGGAGTTTTTTGGCAGCATGGTCTGTATGCAAAATTACCGGCACGCCGTAGGCTTCTGCCATGATATGAATGTGTTTAGCGCCGGAAACAGCTCCTAAGATGCTTGCTTTCTGCTGATCGTTCGGCAATGATTTGCCGGCAACAAATTGCGCTCCGCCATTCGAAAACTGAATAATTACCGGCGAATTTACAGCTTTTGCCGCTTCTAATACAGCGTTTACAGAATGTGTCCCGATGACATTTACCGCAGGAATTGCATAATTGTTATCTCTTGCAATTTTGAAAACTTTCTGTACATCGTTTCCGGTTACAACGCCGGGCTTTACAACTTCAAATATTTTTGCCATTGTTTTTAATTTTTTTATAGAAATTCGTAAATTGGATTTACCCAAAAATAAGAATATTATTAAAATATATAAAGAAAAACTTCCTTTATTTCAGAAAAAGGCAAGAATTGGCAACAGAACAAGCTTTTATCAAAAGTTTGTGCCCTTATTGTTCGCAAAAAGTTTTATACAAAATTTTTCAATGAAAATATCTTGTCCGTAAAAAACGGATAGCTGCATCAATCTTCTGCAACATTAATAATATTTAAATTAAGGTCTGAGGCAATTCTAAAGTCTTCGACTTCGTCTTCCATGTCCGAATCGTCATCTTCAATATACCAGTTTGCGGTAACTGCTCCTCCGCTTTCTTCGTATTCTTTGAGCATAAGCATGATGTCCAGTATTCTTTTTGAGGAACTGGTGTTGAAATATGTCAATTTAAAATCAAACGTAATTGGTCCTTTTGCCGCAGAAGTATATTCTTCGAGCCATTTCAGAAGCGGGGCATAAAATTCTACGGTTTCTTCGAGATAAGATTCCCCTTCGATGAGGCAATGCCCCGTATCGGCATCAAAACTCACTGAGGGAATAAAATAATCTTCTTTATATCCTTTTATTTCAATACTTTCCATAATATTTTATTCTTTTTTTTCATTTATCAACTTTCGCCGAGACGGCAAAAAATGCACGTGTGTCGTCAATTGGGGCTACATCTATTCCAAGCGGATTGTCTGAGGTTATTGCCACCTGAATAAGCCCGATATTTGCTCCTCCGTGAGAACTGTCAGGAAGTTTCAACATTTCGCGTTTGTATTCACGTAATCCGTTTTTATCGAGCGTATTGATTTTATTGCATTTATCAATAACAGGAATTATATCGTCTTTATTCACGACATTTCCTGTAATAAACGAATAATGATCTTCAAATTCAACAATGACTATCGAACCGACTCCCGCCTCTTGCTCATTGCCGAGTTTGTTTTTTTCCGAAGAATAGTAGGCGATGTTTTGTGCAAGCTCAATAAAAATCTTGAATATTTTTTTGCTGACTTTCGGGTTGGTTTCCATAACTTTTTTTATGTAATTCCCAACAGCTGTCAGCACATGTTTGTCAAAAGGTCCTTTGTAGGAAACGAGAATGTCGTGTTCCGATCTGTAATAATATTCAAATAAATTAAACTTTTCGAAATTTTTCATGTTTGTCAATTTTGTTGGCATATTCAAATCAAAGGCGTATTTACGGATTTTGATTTCAAGTAAACTTGCTTTTTTTCTATGAAATACAAATAATTGATTTTTCGATTAAATGCTCTTTTTTGTTTGTTCGTGCAACAAAAAAGAGACCATTTTGCTCTTGAAAAGCCTGTGTTTTGTTTTTTTATTCAATATTTTTTTCTCGGTAAACTAAACTCAATATCACAGTGTTGCTTTGTTTTTTCAAAATTACTATTTAATTCCGAAAATTAAAGTAGAATTGACACAAATGTAGGGCATTTTTTGGTAAAATATCAAAATTTACTCTTTTTTTCTAAGGTTTTTACATTCAAATTGCAGGGGCGACATCGTTTTTTTCCGGTAAAGATATTCTTTGTCAAGAAAAATATGAAAATAATGCAACTTTTTTGCTTTTTCATACGTAAAAGTAAAAAACAGTTCTACTGAAAAAAACAAAATTACAGGAATCATGACCCAAAAGGATGAAGATAAAGAGAAAAAAAAGAAAGAGGACAACCCACCTAAAAAGGAATTGATTAATAAGAAAATTTATTTCTTAAAATTTTCAAAATTTCTAAAAATAAGCTGAAAACTGTGCGACACTACCTAATTGGCATTATTCATGTGTCTTTCATACTCATCTTCGTCCAGCGTGTAAAATATTTGTTTTTCAGTAAATACAATTTTTACAATTTTCAATAATATCAAGTCAAGGAATACTTTTTCTGCCTTTCGTCGCGGAAGTTGAGATATTTTGCAGTATTTAGACATTGTTATCGACGGGTTTTCTTTGAGGTAATTGAGAAGAGTTTTTTCGTTATCGGTATATTTCAACAATACAGCTTCTTTTTTTTCCAATTTTTTCCAAACTTGTATTTGAATTTTGTTTGCCAACAAATTTTGGTCGTCCACTCTGAGGTAGGCTTTCCATTTTCCGTCTTCGCATTTTGCCAAGTGAGGGATTGTTTTGCTTTTGGGGACGTAAACTTCAAACACTGTTTTTCCCTCAACCGAGTGGCTTTTGGCTTCGAAATTCACTTCGGGTTTGCAGTAGATTTGTGCGGCAGCTTCGACCATATAATACTCTTCGTCGGTACGCACTCCGGCAATGGCACCATTGTCCTTGACACCAATCAACAACCTGCCGCCGTCGGTATTTGCAAATGCCGACAGACTTTTGGCTATTTTTAGAGAATCTGAAATGCAGTACTTGAAATCTTGTTGCTGATGTTCTCCTTTTTTTATCAACGATTTTATGTAAGAACTCATAATGCAATCTTATTTGTGCCAATAATATTTCGTTGCGACGAAAATAATGTTTTTCGCACTATAAAAAAAGACAAACAAACGTGCATGAGCAGGCTTATTTGTCTTTTTTTTACGAAATATGGTACTTTAACGATTAAGTACACCCGGAGTAGGGATACTATCCCTTAAAGTGTGTAAGTTCTACAAACAGGGTTCAAGTTTTATACTTGAATTCTGTTTTCAAAAATAGTTAAAAATTGATTAAGAATCAAGCCCTAAATTTTAATCCCTAACTCCGCCAAATTAAGGTGTCTTTTCTTTTTAATTTATTGATTTTCAGAATCTTAAAAAATCTAATAAGCTATGTGTTTAGGTGGTCTGTGCGAAACTATAATGTCTTAAATATCAATCAAATAAAGGCATAGACTACATAAATCTGGCGGAGTTAGGGTATAAACGTTACAAAACAAGTCTAAATAAAGCCTATGGTTGGTTAAAAAGAGTAAGAAAACAATTTTCTTATTTATTTTATCACTGGCAATTAGGTTTTTCGGATTGAAAGTAATAGATTTGCACAAGAAGAGCCGTATGATGGGAGACTATCACGTACGGTTCTGTGAGAAATTAAGCAATCTAAAAGGAGGAATATATCATAAGACACAAATAAAACTTACTTATAACACGAATAGAATTGAAGGAAGTAAGTTGTCAGAAGAGCAAACCAGATATATTTACGAAACAAATACTTTATTCACAGAAAAAGGAGAAGAAACGACAAATATTGATGATATAATTGAAACAGTAAATCATTTTCATTGTTTCGATTATATGCTTAAAATAGCAAAAGAGCCTTTATCAGAGAAGCATCTTAAAGAATTTCATAGAATCTTAAAGACAAACACTTCCGATGCTCGAAAAGAATGGTTCAGTGTTGGTGATTATAAACTTAAACCCAATATTGTAGGCGGAGTTGAAACTTCAAAACCAAAAGATGTAAAAAAAGACATTGAAAATTTATTGAATGAATATAATGATAAAAAAAATATTGAAATTTTAGATATTATTGATTTTCATTATAAATTTGAAAAAATTCACCCATTTCAAGACGGAAACGGACGAGTTGGAAGATTAATACTATTTAAAGAATGTTTAAAAAATAACATAATTCCATTCATCATAGAAGAGGAATTTAAGTTTTTCTATTATAGAGGATTATCAGAGTATCCTAAAATTAAAGGTTACCTGATTGACACTTGCCTTTCTGCACAAGATAACTATAAGGCATTAATGGAATATTTTAAAATTGAAGAGTAAAAATTATCGCTGACAAACTGTGGTAAAAAACAAATTTGCAAAATATAACAGATATGGCTCACGGCGTTGCGTATTTTGAAGGTTTATGTTTCAAAACCGCCATAGCGCATAGACTTAATCGAAAAAAAATAATTGTAAGCAACATTGGAGATTATTTTTACTAAATTGAGGCATAAATGTTGATAAAGGATAAACAAAGTTCGGCATACGATGCACAAACTATAAGAATGAACAAAATGCAAAATTTATACTTAGAAGCAACCAACGATACTCCGGGCGTTCTGTTTGACCCGCTTAATGAGGTGTATGAAATTACCGGAAGATTTTTGCATGAAGACGCTACTGATTTTTTTCGTCCCATTTTAGATTGGCTTACTGATTATTCCGGAGAACCGCAGGAAAGAACAATATTTGCCTTTAAAATGAACTATTTCAATACTGCTGCATCAAAAGCTATTTTGGATATTTTAATGATCTTGGAAGAGATAGTCGAAAGCGGGTACGAAGTGCTTGTGCATTGGCATTTCCCGGAAGACGATCCGGACATGGAAGAAGCAGGAATTGAATATTCCGAAATGGTTGATGTCGCATTCAAACTAATTCCGTATCAACAAGAAGAGTGAAAAAAGCGCACATTTTTGTACGCTTTTTCGTATTTTGGGTAACATCTCATAAAGAGTGTAAGTTCAACGCGGAAGGCTGAACTTACACTCTTTATGAGATACTACTACACATATTTCAAAATATCGTTCAGCGAGGCAAAGGTATTTTTATATACATTTTTAATATCCTGAACTTTCACCCATTCCGCTTTGGTAATGCCTTCCTTTGTTTGAGGTCTCGGAATTTTGTTGCCTTTGTAAAGCATTTCGTACCAATAGGTTATTTTCAATATTCTTTTGTTTTCCATGTAATAGGTGTGGAAGGTTTGGGGCAATTCTCTTACGATGCGCAAATCGTCGAGTCCGCATTCTTCTTGAACTTCGCGGATAGCGCCTACTTTTTTCTTTTCATTTTTCTCAAGATGTCCTTTGGGCAAATCCCACACATTGTTTCTGAAAATTGATAAAACTTCCTTATTTTCGTTTTTTACCAATCCGCCTGCTGCTTTCACAAGTTTAAAATAGTCGAGAAACTTGTCCAATAGTTTGGGTAATTCAACCGAATAGATGCAGATTTTTTTTATCTCAGGATTTGCATCGAAAAGTTTGATGATTGTTTTCAATTCCTGTTTTTTTGAATAAGGATAAAACAGCACAATCTCATTGTTTTCTTGCATTACATTTTCTTTGCAGTCAGTAAGAATTATACATCGGTTTTCAAAAAAAATCTTATACATAATTGTTTTTTTTAATACATTTGAGCGTGTTTTAGGCTCTCAAAAATTTATAAGTTGTAAAATTTACATAAAATTAATAAAAATAAACGAATAAAACCACGATTATGACCAGAACAAATCGACAATTAGCAAATTTATTGCTTGAGATAAAAGCAGTAAAACTTCAACCGGAAAATCCTTTTTCGTGGGCTTCGGGTTGGATTTCACCTATCTATTGCGACAACAGAAAAACCTTGTCGTATCCTAAGGTAAGAGAGTTTATAAAAGCAAATTTCGTAGCGCAAATAAAGGAAAAATATTCAGAGCTTGATGTCATTGCCGGAGTCGCCACCGGAGGAATTGCTCACGGAGTTTTGGTAGCTCAGGAAATGGGACTGCCGTTTGTTTATGTTCGCTCGTCGGCAAAAGCACATGGTTTGGAAAACAAAATCGAGGGCGACTTGAAGGCAGGACAAAAAGTGGTAGTGCTTGAAGACCTTGTCTCGACAGGAAAAAGCAGCTTGAATGCCGTAGAAGCAATACGAAATGCCGGCGGAATTGTCTTGGGAATGTGTGCCATTTTTTCTTACGAATTTGAGATTGCTGCCCGAAATTTCCAAAATAAAAACTGCAAACTCTCAACAATAAGCGAATATTCTACCCTGCTTGACGCAGCTTTGGAAACAGGATATATCCATGAAAAGCAAGTTGAAAAATTAAAACAATGGCGACTTGCACCCGAAAAATGGGGGAAAAATGATGAATGATGCAAGCACCTTTGTGAAAATAAATATCAGAGTGTTTTTATGGTGAAATTTACACCTAATCAAATAAGAAATTGCATTTGGTAGTTGAATCTACCTATCTACACAATCAGGAATTTATTTCTTCTTTTGCAAGAAAACTTCTAACTTCGGAAACTTTTAGGGTAGCAGCATCAACAAAACAGAACTCAATATTTTATCAATATTAACATACGCAAAAAAATTTAATTATGAGCAAAAAATTATTTATCATTTTCAGTTTAATTGTTTTATTTATAGCAAATTCATGCTCAACAAAGAAAGAGCAAGCCGACGAAAAAATAGCAGCGAAGACAGATAATACAGAGAAAATAGCGAAACATGCAGATATTCTGTTTTATAATGTCGAAAATCTATTCGATTTGCTTGACGATCCGATTAAAAAAGACGAAGATTTTACACCAAACGGAAAGCTGAAATGGACACAGGAAAGATATGACAAGAAACTTGAGAATCTAGCAAAAGTTATCAGTGCTGTTGATTCAACAAAACTACCTGTAATGGTTGGTTTGGCAGAGGTTGAAAATAAAAAGGTTGTTGAAGATTTGGTGGCAAACAAAAAATTAGCCTCTGCAAACTATCAGATTGTTCACGAAGAAAGTCCTGATTTTAGAGGCATTGATGTGGCATTTTTTTACAATCCCTCGTTTTTTACATACATAAAACACGCAACCTATCGCATACAACTGAAAGAAGAGCCTGAATTTGTATCCAGAGATATTTTGTACGTCAGCGGAGTTGCCGCAGGAAAAGACACTTTGCATGTATTTGTGAACCATTGGAGTTCAAGACGCGGAGGTGTTGCTGAATCTGAATTTAAAAGACTTGCCTTTGCCACAAAATTAAGGACAAAGGTCGATTCAATCTTTGCTCTTAATCCCGACGCAAAAATTATCATCATGGGCGACATGAACGATTCACCGACAAACAAAAGCATTCATATTACCCTTAATGCAAGCAACAACAAAAATACAACAGACAAAACAGAATTGTACAACCTGATGTACGAGAAGCATTTGAAACATGAAGGAACACATAACTACAAAGGCGAATGGAATATGCTTGATAATTTGATTGTTTCGCAGGCTTTGTTAAATACGAAAAAGGGGCTAAGCACACAACACGATGCCGGCAAAATATTTAAACCGCGCTGGATTCAGTATAAAAACAAAAAATACGATTTATATGCTCCAAGTCGCACGTATGGAGGCGGAAATTATTACGGAGGCTTTAGCGATCACTTCCCGATTTATTTCACAATACAATATTAGCTTCAGCCATGAACGAAAAAGCGGAGTTTGAGAAAAGTTCCGCTTTTTCAATGAAATTTCGCTCAAAGTAACAACACTTGTGCATTGCTCTGCAAACGATTGCGTGTGCATGCGAAATCAAGCATGTTAAACAACATGCAAGCGGTTCGTGTAATTTTTTCTTGTGCTTGCAAACGTTTGAAACAAGGTTTTTCGTTCTAATCATCTCATAAACAAGCCTTAGATTGGGCGTAAGCGGCAAAAAAGACTTGTTTCTCAAACATTTTTTTTGTTACTTTGAATTGCGATAAAAAAACAAAATTTAGAACAAAACATTTTTATTCAATAATAAAAAAAAGATACGCGCATGAAAAGCAAACCACGCTTAAATTTTTGGCAAATATGGAATCTTAGTTTTGGTTTTTTAGGAGTCCAGTTTGGATTTGCATTACAAAATGCAAATGCCAGCAGAATTTTAACCAGTCTTGGTGCTGATCCACATTCATTATCTTTCTTCTGGCTTGTAGCCCCGATAATGGGACTGGTAATTCAGCCGGTTGTTGGTGCGGCAAGTGATAAAACATGGACACGTCTCGGAAGGCGTTCGCCTTACATTCTTTTCGGAGCATTAATTTCAATGTTGGCAATGTTTTTCATGCCCAATGCGCCTATGGTAATCAAAGCCGGTGGGGCAGGGGCTTTGGCATTTGGTGTTGTTATGTTGGCACTTATGGACGGTTCGTTTAACGTAACATTTCAGCCGTTTCGCGCTTTGGTGGCAGACATGACCCCCGAAGAACAACGGAATATTGGTTACTCGGTTCAAAGCTTTTTAATTAATGTTGGAGCAGTGATTGGTTCGGCTTTGCCATATATTCTAACTGCTTGTGGTATTGCAAATACATCAGAACCCGGAACAGTTGCACCATCAGTAATATGGTCGTTTTATATTGGAGGTTCTTTGTTGTTGATCAGTGTTTTGGTTACTGTTTTCAAAACAAAAGAACACCCGCCCAAAGAATTTGAAGAATACAACAATATTACAAAAGAGGACAAAGAAAACAAAGAGAGTTTTTGGTATCTTCTGACACATATGCCTAAAACTATGCAACAATTATCTATCGTTCAGCTATTTTCGTGGTTTCCGCTTTTCCTGCTTTGGGTATATTCCACAACAGCCATTTCGCAACACTATTTTGGCGTGCCGATAGATTTTAATGCAGAAACAGAAACCAATATGAATATTCGTCGTGCTTTTGACGAAGCCGGAAACTGGGTAGGAATGTGCTTTGCCATGTATGCCTTGGTTGCGGCATTGTTTTCCGTAGTTATGCCTAAGATCATAAAAATGACAAGCCGAAAAACAGTGTATTCGCTTGCTCTCGTAATTGGCGGAATCGGCTATATTTCAACTTATATGTTTACCAATCAGTACATGTTGTTGATTTCGATGGTTGGTGTCGGAATTGCGTGGGCAGCCATACTTGCCATGCCTTACGCCATACTTTCAGGCTCGTTGCCTGCCAAACGAATGGGTATTTATATGGGATTGTTCAACCTGACGGTTGTTGTGCCGCAAATCCTAAGCGGTGTAATCGGAGGTCCTATTCTTCATACATTCTTTGGCGGACGCGGAATTTATATTCTGGTAATGGCAGGAATATTAATGATTATCGGAGCATTTGTTGTGGTTTTTGTTAATGACGCAGACGCGGCAAACAAAGAAACCGTGGTTACCGAAGGAAAACACTAATGAATATGAAGTTATAATTTTATCTTTTTATAAAAACAATTATACTTTTCACAGGGTTAATAATTTAATTTGGTTAGGTGGTTTAGTTGAGGCTGTTGAGAGACAGCCTCTCTTGATTTCCGTATTATTACAAAGCCGTATTTTGGAGCTTTCGATACAAATTCCTTAATTTGCGAAAAAATTAATATTATGATAGCGTTTAATCGGCTTACGGTGTATTTTGGCGGCGAGCCTCTGTTCAAAGATATTTCTTTCACAATCTCTAACAGAGACCGCATTGGCTTAGTGGGAAAAAACGGAGCAGGGAAATCGACCATGCTGAAAATTATGGTCGGCGAAGAGAAGTCATACACAGGACAATTGAGCCTCCCGAAAGATATAAAAATTGGCTATCTGCCACAGCAAATGGTTGTTGCAGATACAAAATCGCTTTTTGAAGAAAGTAAAACGGCTTTCAGCGAACAGCTAAATTTACAGAAAAAAGTAGGCAGTATCTCGGAAAAACTCGGCAATTGTACGGATTACAGCTCAAAAGAATACCAAAATTTGCTGAATGAACTGAGCGAGATAAACGAAAGAATCGCCATTTTGGGCGGAGGAAATATAGAAGAAGATATTGAAAACACCTTGCTTGGCTTAGGCTTTCTGCGGAGCGACTTTGCACGAGCGACCAATGAATTTAGCGGAGGTTGGCGAATGCGGATAGAATTGGCAAAAATTCTCTTGCAAAAACCCGATGTCTTTTTGCTCGACGAGCCGACAAACCATTTGGATATCGAATCGATTCAATGGCTTGAAAACTTCCTGAAAGATTACAAGGGTGCGCTTGTGTTGGTATCGCACGACAAGGCTTTTCTGGACAATGTAACTACCCGAACCATAGAAATTTCTCTCGGACAAATTTTTGATTACAAAATGCCTTATTCTCAATATGTTGTACAACGAAAAGAACGACGAGAACAACAATTGGCGGCATATACCAATCAGCAAAAAATGATTGAAGAGACCGAAAAATTCATCGAACGCTTCAGATACAAAGCAACAAAGGCTGTTCAGGTTCAATCCAGAATAAAACAACTTGAGAAATTAGATAGAATTGAAATTGAGGAAGAAGACAAAACGAAGATAAACATAAAATTTCCGGCTGCGCCGCGTGCAGGAGCAATTGTGCTTGAAACAAAAGGAATGTCTAAAAGCTATGGCTCACATTTGGTTTTGGACGATATTGACCTTGTGATTGAACGAGGCGAAAAAATTGCCTTTGTAGGCAAAAACGGCGAAGGAAAAACCACTTTGGTTAAAGTCATAATGCAAGAGATTGATTATCTTGGCGAATGCAAACAAGGACACAAGGTAAATGTGGGTTATTTTGCGCAAAACCAAGCCCAATTGTTAGATGAAAACAAAACGGTTTTTGAAACTATCGACGACATTGCCGTTGGCGAAATACGCACAAAAATCAGAGATTTATTGGGCGCGTTCCTTTTCGGAGGCGAAACCATTGACAAAAAAGTCATGGTGCTTTCCGGTGGCGAGCGTTCGAGGCTTGCCCTTGCTGCTTTGCTCCTCGAACCCTACAACTTATTGGTGCTCGACGAGCCGACAAACCACCTTGATATGCCTTCTAAAGAAATACTAAAACAAGCTCTCTTGCAATACGACGGAACGCTTATTCTCGTTTCTCACGATAGGGATTTCCTTGACGGATTGGTCGATAAAGTCTATGAATTTAAAAATAAAAAAATCAGACAACATATCGGAGGAATTTATGACTTTTTGCGCAGAAAAAAAATGGATACGCTTAAAGAAATAGAACAAAAAGAAAAACAAAAAGACGAGAAAAAAGCAGAAACATCTTCCGATAATAAAAAATTGTACGAAGAAAAAAAAGAACACGGACGGAAATTGCGCAAAATCATGAATCAGATAAAAAAAACAGAAGAGTTTATTGAAGAATTGGAAGAAAACATTGCCCATTGTGAAAAACTTTTGGCTTTTCCGGGCGAAGAGGCAAAAGATAAGGGGTTTTATGAAAAATACGAATCGTATCAAGAAGCTTTGTTGAACGAAATGGAAAAATGGGAAAAACTAAATGCAGAATATGCCGAAATGGAAAAGCAAAAATCATGATTTGTTTATTGTCTTGTGTTTCGTCAAAAATCAAAAGTGGTTTGTTCGATTTTATTTGAATAAGAATTTTAGCATTTTCAGCTTCACGGCGTTGTATGGAGCATAGCGCATCGGAATGTCGATGCGGGTTGATTTGCGCAATACGGATTTTTTATGCGAGAAAGTGTCGAAACTGAATTTCCCGTGATAGCTTCCCAATCCGCTATTGCCAACTCCGCCAAAAGGCAGGTGATGATTCGCAATGTGCATTACAACATCGTTAATGCAAACACCGCCGGAGCTCGTTTCTGAAACAATTTTTTTCTGCTTGTACTTTTTTTCAGAAAAATAGTATATGGCTAAAGGTTTGGGATTTTTATTTATATATCCGATTACGTCATCTAATACTTTAAATGGCAGAATCGGCAAGATAGGTCCAAAAATTTCCTCTTGCATTATTGAATCCTCAAGCTTTGGACTTTCTACCAGCGTTGGGGCTAAAAATTTGTTGCGCACATCTGCATCGCCGCCCGCAATGATTCGCTGATTTTTCAACAGATTTAGCAAGCGCAAGCAGTGTTTTTCTGTTGAAATGCGAGGAAAATCGCGACTTTCTTTGGGATTTTTTCCGTAGAATAGTTCTATTTTGTTCCTGAGTAAAGAGATAAATTTTTCTTTTACGGCTTCATGAACAAACAAATAATCGGGAGCAATGCAGGTTTGACCGGCATTTAAAAATTTCCCCCAAACAATCCGCTTGGCGGCAATTTCCAAGTTTGCTTTTTCATCGACAATAACAGGACTTTTTCCGCCCAATTCGAGTGTCAGCGGCGTTAAATGTCGGGCTGCTGCCTGCATTACAATTTGTCCGACTTTCGGGCTTCCGGTAAAAAATATATAATCCCATTTTTCTGCCAAAAGTTTTTGGTTTACGCGATAATTTCCCTCAACAACATGAATATATGCCGATTTGAAATTGCTATTAATCAAGTCTGCAATGACTTGTGATGTGTTCGGCGTGAACTCTGAGGGTTTTATTACGGCTGTATTTCCTGCCGAGATTGCTCCAACGAGCGGCGATATACAAAGTTGAAAGGGATAGTTCCACGGCGAGATTATCAGTGCATTGCCGTAAGGTTCGGGAAAAATATAACTGCTTCCTTTGAAGTTTGACAGCGGCGTTTTTACTTTTTTGGGGCTTGTCCATTTTCTGAGCTGCTTTTTGTGCAGGCTGATTTCGTCTAAAACCAATCCGATTTCGGTGGCATAAGCCTCAAATTTTGATTTGTGCAAATCTGTCCACAATGCCTCGCTGATTTTTGCCTCATTTTGTTTAACGATAGTTTCCAACTTTTTCAGCTTTGAAAGCCTGAAGTCATAGGATTTTGTTTGATGAGAAGCAAAAAAAGCACGCTGCGCTTGCCGTATATTTTCAATTTCAGATTTGTCCATAGTCGCAAAATATTCATGAAGCATTACTTCTTTTGATTTTATGCAAACATTTGTAAATCATGAAGTTTTTTATATTTCCCATTCAGTTTCAACAGTTCATGGTGCGAACCTTTTTCAACAATTTTTCCTTCATGCAAAACAACAATTTCATCTACGTTAAAAATCGTTGAGAGCCTGTGGGCAATGACGATTGAGGTGCGGTTTTTCATCAGTTTTATCAATGCTTCTTGAACCAATTTTTCCGATTCGCTATCCAATGCCGACGTGGCTTCATCTAAGATCATGATAGGCGGATTTTTTAACACTGCCCGTGCAATGCTCAACCTTTGTCGCTGTCCGCCTGAGAGTTTACTGCCTCTGTCGCCGATGTTTGTTTCGTATTGTTCAGGAGTTTCCATTATAAATTGATGCGCATTGGCTATTTTGGCAGCTTTTTCGACCTCATTGCTCGTGGCATTGCTTACGCCAAAAGCTATATTGTTGAAAATTGAATCATTAAACAGTATGGCTTCTTGATTTACGTTGCCCATCAAATTTCTTAAATCTTTTATCTTATATTCCGTAATAGCCTTTCCGTCAATTAATATTTCTCCCTCCACAACATCGTAAAAGCGGGGAATCAGATCTACCAAAGTCGATTTTCCTGAGCCGGATTGCCCGACCAAAGCGAGTGTTTTCCCTTTTTCAATCTTTAGATTTATGTTTTTCAGCACATATTCGTCAAGGTATTTAAACGAAACATTCCTAAATTCAATAGATTCTTTAAAATCAGATATTGAAACAGGTGCCTCTTTTTCGTATATTTTAATGTCTGCTTCCATAATCAAATCAATCCTTTCTGCCGAAGCCATGCCTTTTTGTATGTTGTAATAAGCCTGCGAAAAGGCTTTTGCCGGATTTATTATTTGCGAAAAAATCACAAGATAAGCGATAAATTCCTGAGAGCTTAGATTCCCGCTATTGGACAAGACCAGACGACCGCCATACCACATAACTATCACAATCACAGCTGTTCCCAGAAATTCACTTAGCGGAACGGCAAGATCGCGCCGTCGCCACATTTTATTCATGATTTGTGTGTAAGCCTCATTCTCTTGTGCAAAACGTTTTCCGATACGTTCTTCGGAATTGAAGGCTTTTATAATCCTAAGTCCGGATAAGGTTTCTTCGATGACTGTAAGTATATGTCCTAATTTTGTTTGCGCTTGAACAGATTTTTTTCGCAAACTCTTGCCGATTCGCCCAATAATCGAGCCTGTCAAGGGCAAGAGAATAAAAACAAAAACCGTCAGGTGAATACTCATGTAAAACAAGGACGAAAGATAGATGATTATCGTAATTGGTTCTTTGAACAAAATATCAATAGAACGAATGACTGACACCTCTATTTCAAGCACATCGTTCGTCATGCGCGACATAATGTCTCCTTTTCTCTCATTTGAATAATAGCCCAACGGCAATTGTAAAATTTTTCGGTAAATGCTATTTCTGATATCACGAACAACGCCGTTTCTCATTGGGGTAATTACATAGGTCGCGCCGTAATAAAAACCCGTTTTCAGAAAAACGGCGATCACAATAAACGAACTTACCAAAACCAATGCCGCTTCATGACCTTGCTCAACAATAACCTTGCTCACAAGATAATTAAAACTGCCTTTTATCGCTTCGATTGAGGAAAGATCAAAGGCTACCGGCTCAAGATTAATGGGTTGATTGTCAAATAAAATCCCAAGAAATGGGATAACCATTGTAAATGAGCCTAAAGAAAACAGAACCGACAGAATGACAAATGCGACATTTGCCAGCACATTGTATTTGTACGGAAAAATGTATCTTAGAATTTTATGAAATTTATTCATTGTGAATGATAATTAGATAGTAATGGGCAAAAGTTGCAAACTTGCCAATGTTTAGATGCCTGTATAATTAAAGGGGGTTATCGCTTTAAGTTCTTCTTTTATTTTATCATCAATCTGAAGCGAATCGACAAACTCGACAAACACCTTTTGATCTATGCGTTTGTGCGTTCGGGTTAGTTCTTTTAAAACTTCAAATGGGTTTGGATAAGATTCTCTGCGTAAGATTGTTTGGATAGCTTCGCTTACCACAATCCAATTGCTTTCCAAGTCGTGGTTTATTTTGTCTTTGTTTATGATTAATTTGTCAAGTCCTCTGTAAATTGCTTTCAAGGCAATGACGGTGTGCGAAAGAGGCGTTCCGATATTTCTCAAAACGGTCGAATCTGTCAAATCGCGTTGCAAACGCGAAATCGGGAGTTTTGCCGAGAGGTGTTCAAAAACAGCATTTGCAATGCCCAGATTGCCTTCCGCATTTTCAAAATCAATCGGGTTTACTTTGTGAGGCATTGCCGAAGAACCCACTTCGTTTGCTTTTATTCTTTGTTTGAAGTAATCCATAGAAATGTACATCCACATATCGCGGCAAAGGTCAATCAGCACCGTATTGATGCGTTTTATATTGTCGAATATTGCGCCAAAATTGTCGTAATGTTCTATTTGCGTTGTTGTTTGAGCACGTTCGAGGTTCAAAATGTCGAATATGAAATTGTTTGCAAATTCAATCCAGTTTATTCCTGAATATGCAATTTTGTGTGCATTAAAATTCCCTGTTGCTCCGCCAAATTTCGCGACACAGCTAATTTTTTTCAATAGTATGAGTTGATTATTTAATCTTTCGACAAATACGCGCAGCTCTTTTCCCAATCTGGTCGGCGAGGCGGGTTGTCCGTGTGTCCTTGCCAACATGGGAATATCTGCCCAACTTTCGGCATATTGGCTGAGTTTGTCTATCACATCTTCAAGCAATGGATAGTAAACATTATTTATGCCGTCGCGAAGCGAAGCCGGCGTTGCTGTATTGTTAATATCTTGCGATGTCAAGCCAAAATGGATAAATTCTTTGTATTTTTCTAAGCCAAGTTTCTCAAATTTATCTTTCAAAAAGTATTCTACGGCTTTAACATCGTGATTTGTAACTTTTTCTATATCCTTGACTTTTTGCGCATCTTTCAAGCTGAACTTTTCGTATATCTCGCGCAATGAGGGATAAATCTCCGAGTTTGTTTCCTTTAATTGCGGAAGAGGAAGCTTACACAGAGCGATAAAATATTCTATTTCAACCATTGTCCTGTAACGAATCAAGGCATATTCCGAAAAATATTCGCCAAGTTCTTTTGTTTTGCTTCTGTATCTTCCGTCGAGCGGCGAAATGGCTGTCAATTCATTAATTTCCATAATATTTTCGATTTTGATGTTTAAAAGTAGCGTTTATTTTTTTATTATTCTTTGTTCTTCAGAACTTGTAATCCGTTTGTCGAAATTATAGACGATTATCTGAGATTCCGGCAAAAGTGTTTTTTGCATCAATTCCGTCTGAAAACGCTCTGCCGACTTCCTGTCTTTGAATTTTCCCAACATATATTTGTACGATTTGCCCGCTTTTTCACACATAACAACACCTTTGACTCTGTATTTTTCAAAAAAATCAGGCGCAACATATTCTGAACTCACAAAAATTTGAATCCTGTAACTCAGTTGTTTTTTTGTACGATGAGGCTTTTTCTGACTCTTTTTTATTGTTGTGCTTTTCTTTTTCTTGTGTTGAGTGATTTTTTTCTCTGTTTTTCCCTTGTAAGTATTTATTTGAGCCTTGCTTTTCTTTTCTTGATGTTGAGTGATTTTTTTTCTGGTTTTTTTCTCGTAAATATTTGTTTGAGAGTCGATTTTCTTTTGTTTAGTCTTGATTATTTTACCTATTGTTCCCGATGCCGAAAAAATAGAAATAGGCGGTTCGTTATTGAGCGTAAAATCAAGCTGTTTGTCAATAGGCAATTTCGTTTCATTTTTGTTGTTTTGAGTTGAGTCTTTTGCGTTATTTTCTATTTTTGTCTTATCTTCTATTTTTATCTTATTTTCTGTTTTTGCCTTATTTTTCACTACCTGTTTTTTCATGACCACTTTCGTGAAAAAGTTGTGATTGTTGTTCAAATAATAAAATTTGCCACGAATGTAAGGAAGCGTAGAATTTTCGAGATCATTGGGAGTTAAAACATATGAAATGCTGAATTTATTATCCGCAGGCAAGTTTTTCCATTTGAATATCACTTCATTATCATTCACAAACGAAAATTCGGCATTTCCCGTTTTGTCTTTAGTAACTTTATAAGCCGCCGGAATTTTTTCCGACAATTTTCCCGCACCGGCAATGTCTCCCTTGTCAATTTCTAAAGACACGATATATGATGCTTTTGTGTCTTGTTTTCTGCTGATGCTTCTTGAACAGCTCACCGTTTTCCCCGAGGCAGCAAAGCTTTGAGGTGCAAGCTTGTTGCTTTCCGCTTTGGCTGTATTTCCCGAATCTGCTACCGCAATGACAAACGAGTTGGGTCTGATTATTTTTATCTGACTGTCTTTAATGTAGCTGCATTCTGTTTTGATTGGGAACGTTCCTCGAATATTTTCATCTACTTCAAATTTGTACGAGACTTTGATTGTCGAGTCAAGCGGCAGTTTCATCCATGTAAACGTGATTTTTTGCTTTTGGACAGAAAAATCGGCTTCGTCCGCTTCGGGCGAATAAATGTGAAAACCCTCAGGCAATTCTTGTTGTAGATTCAAAAAACATTGTAAATCTGACTTATGTAAATATATGAATGCTGTATATTCAGTATTGGGAAAAACTTTTTCGGGAAAAGAAAATTTTACATTTATTGAGTCGTTCGCAAAACTTTGCATTAAAAATGTGAAAAAAAAGGCACTTAAATATACGATTCTCATTGCTATTGATTTTAATCTGAATTTAATTTTTTTCATATATTTCCTGTTTTTGTGTTTAAATCAATAATTTTGGCAAAAGAAATGTTTATATTTATGCCAATAAATTGATTTTTCTTTAACATACTGTTGATACGAAAAAAAATGTATTTTGTTTCAATCGGCAAGATTTTATGTATGCAATCACAAAAGCAAAAAACAAATTTACTAAAATATTTCCAAATCTTTTGGTTAGAAAAAAGAATATATCAATATAAAAACACAATATTGTCTGAAAAAACTCTTGCATTTAAGCATTGTTGATGACGAAAATCTAAAAAAACAAAGGCGATCATGAAAAGTATGAACGAAATAATCTGTCTGAACACGAATATTCGGAAAAAATATCCTGTCGGGACCTCCTTGAAAGAATTGATAAAAGACCAAAACATAAAATTGGCTTATCCGATACTCGGTGCGCGCGTAAACAATGAAATAGAAGAACTCAACTATGAAATATTCAAACCGAAACAAGTTGAATTTATTGATATTACAGACAAAGACGGCTTGCGCATGTATGTCAGAAGTTTGACCTTTATCCTTATTTCTGCGGCAAAAAAAATATTCCCCAATTCTTTGTTGAAGCTCGAACACTCCATATCCAAAGGTTTGTTTTGCGATTTTACGGACTTGCCCGAAAAACTTACAGACGAAAAAGTTACAGAAATAAAAAGACTGATGAAAGAAATTATCGCAAAAGATATTCCTTTTGTGAAAAATATTATAAAAGTGCCGAAAGCCATAAAAATATTTAAAGAAAACAATTTTGAAGAAAAAGCAAGGCTTTTTACAACCTGCCCTGAATTATATACAACAATTTATTATCTTGAAAATCAAGTAGATTATTTTTACGGATATTTGGTGCCTTCAACAGGCTATTTGAAGGTTTTTGATCTTATTAAATACGAAGATGGAATGTTGTTGCAACTTCCCTCGTGCAATTCGCCGGAAAAGGTTCGCCAATTTATTCGCCAACCTAAATTGTATGATATTTTAAGAGAACATAAAAAGTGGGTTAATATCCTTGATGTTGAAACAATTGGCAGGTTGAACGAAGTAATTTTAGATGAGCGAGACAGCGAATTGATCAAAATCGGCGAGGCACTGCACGAAAAAAAAGTGGCATGGATTGCCGACAAAATCGTCGGACAGGCAGAAAAGGTTCGGATTGTGTTGGTTTCCGGACCCTCGTCGGCAGGGAAAACCACTTTTAGCAAACGGCTTGCTATTCAACTCAAAGTAGAAGGACTGAAACCTGTTCTGATTTCGCTTGACAACTATTTTGTAAACCGCAAAGATACACCCAAAGACGAAAACGGAGACTACGATTTTGAAGCACTTGAAGCGCTTGATGTAAAACTTTTCAATCGTGATTATGCCGAGCTTATGCGCGGCAAAGAAGTGGATTTGCCCAAATTCTCTTTTGAAAAAGGCGAACGTTATTATTCGGGCGACAAACTGCGCCTTACCGACGAGAATATTCTTATTGTCGAGGGAATTCACGCCTTGAACCCGAAACTCACGCCAACGATTCCGGATTCCGAAAAATTTAAAGTCTATGTTTCGGCTCTTACACAGTTGGGAATTGACAACCACAACAGAATCCCAACAACCGACAATCGGCTGATTCGTAGAATTATAAGAGACTTTAAATATCGCGGATACAATGCAATAGAAACCCTCAACAGGTGGGAAAGTGTACGCAGAGGAGAGGAGAGAAATATTTTCCCTTATCAGGAAAATGCTGATGTGATGTTTAATTCTGCCTTGATTTTTGAGCTTGCTGTTTTGAAAACTTATGTCGAACCCTTGCTAAAAGAAGTGCCCCAGAGTGAAAGAGAATATTCCGAAGCGCAACGATTGTTGAAATTTTTGTCGTATATCAAAACAATTGAAACCAATGAAATTCCTCCGACATCAATTCTTCGCGAATTTTTGCAGGGCAGCACATTTCACTATTAGCGATGAGCTATGAATGAGAAAAACGATGATTTTTTGCCGAACATCTGGAAGTTAAGCGAAAAGCTTTGGCGTAAGCAACACCCATCACTAATCACTTATCACTCATAAAATATAAATACATGAAAATACTTTATCTTCACGGTTTGGACAGCGAGTTGATACCCGAAAAAAGGGAAATTTTAGAGAAATATGCTGCCGTTCTGGGTCCAACACTTGATTATCGACAAAATTGCAGGATTGTAGATTTTTTGTTCAACGAATACAAGATGGAAAATATCGACCTAATAATGGGAAGTAGTATGGGTGGATATGCCGGATATTATCTCAGTTTTTTGATGAATAAACCCGGTTTGTTTTTCAATCCGGCTTTACCCTACAAAAATGTACTTCAATTTTTGCCGAAAATAAATTTTAGTTACAATAAATTCAGAAAAATTGTTATCGGAATGCAAGATGATACGATTTTTGCCGCGCACAATATTGATTTTCTACAAAATACATTGCCCAAAGATGCTAATGCCAAAATAGAAATTATCAATAAATTGCAACACCGAGTACCGATTGATATTTTTGATTACGAAATCAAATTGTTTTTTGATGATTTGAAAATGTATATGGATTAGTATCATGCTGTTATTCAGGATTTAAATGAGTTCTTTAAATGAGTTCAGAATAAGCAAATTTTTATTGTTATATTTGCAAAAAAACAGGTATGAGAGAATTTAACACATCGGGTCCCAATATTCCGCGACAACATTACACAATTCAAAGAACACCTTTAATCAAGCAGGGATTGAGGTTAGTTGAGAAATCAAGATATTTTACCATTTGGGCACCACGCCAAACAGGGAAAAGTACATATTTTAGGCAATTGGCAGAAAAACTAAACAAGGAAGGATATGCCCCTGTTTATTTTTCAGTCGAGGGGTTTAATGATTTTTCGGTTGCCGGCACATTTCATACGTTTTGTAGAGAGTTAAAAGACCAAACTACTATCGACTGGAATATTAAAACATTTGAAGATTTTGAACAACAAATAACCGCTTGCAAGGATAAAAAAATGGTCATTATCATTGATGAAATTGAAAGCCTTAATCCAGATATTTTCGGTCAATTTTTACATACAATCAGAAATTTATATCACATAAGACAAAAGCATTGTCTGAAAAGTGTAATTTTGGTTGGAGTTTCTAACATTGTAGGGGTTGTAAGCGATAATGCAAGTCCTTTTAATATTGCCGATAATTTGAATGTACCATATTTTACAGACGAAGAAGTTTTAGAATTACTCGGACAACACGAAACCGAAACAGGACAGTTGTTCCATGAAAAAGTAAAACAAAAAATATCGGAAATAACTGCAAATCAGCCCGGACTGGTAAACGGGTTTGCGAGACAACTCGTAGAAAATAACCCTAATAAGAAAATAATAGATTACGACGATTATTTAAAGGTTGAACATTGGTACTTAAATCTAACTATTGATAAAAATATATCAAACATTTTAAATAAAGCTAACGAAGAGCGCGCATTTGTAGAACGTTTGTTATTTACCGAAGATAAAATACCAATACAAACGGTTTGATAAAAGAAGATGAAAACGGTTATGTAACTTTTTGGGTTCCTCTTTATAAAAAAACGGTTCACGACGCATTTTATCCTTATATGAACGGCGAGCAAAAAGAAATCAGCTTAACTCACATTCCGTCAGATTTTTATGAAAATGATAAATTTAATATATCAAAACTCATAGAAAACTACAAAAACTATGTTAAAAGACGTGGTTTTAAACCCTTTATGGAAAGAGATAAAGACGGAAATTATAAATCAATAAAAGAAAGTGCATTGATTTATAGTTTTGAGACCTTTATTACGGCAATTGTGCAAGAACTGAAAGGCAAAATATACCGAGAAGCAGATACAGGCTTGGGCAAAAGCGATATGATTATCAATATCGACAACCAAGAATATCTGATTGAAACAAAAGTATATTCAGGCGTAAGCAGATTTGAAGACGGCAAACAACAACTTGCTTATTACGCCGAAAGTCTGCAATTAGAAAAAGCCATTTACTTAGTTTATATGGCAAAACGAGCCAGAAAACCGGAGACGGTAAAAGATGATAAAGAAAAAATAAATAAGATTGAAATTACAACACATTTGATAGAATACGACGAAACAAAATGGTAAAATAAAAAGCACACAACACGCTTTAGAATACGGCACACATTTGTTGCGCCTTTAAAATATTAAAGATATGAAATATACAATAAGTTTTGTTTGTTTATTTTTCTTGTTTTCCTGTACGCAGGAAACAACAAATACAAGCCAAAGCACAATGCCACGAGAGCAAGATGATGTTGCAGGAAAGAAACAAAATGCAGAGATTGATGATGATGAGTGTGAAAAATATCTAAAACAGTACAACGCATGGATTCTTGAATACTCTCATGTGATGCAAAAATATAAGCAAAACGATACAGATTCTAATGCAATTTCTGCATACAAACACTTGATCCGAAAAGGCAAACAACTTGGCGAGCCTAATGAAAATTGCGCAAACAAAAAAGCCTTTCAGGATAGTTTGGCAAAAATTACAGAGCTTGCAATGAAAATGTTGGAAAAAAATGAATGAGCCGGCTTATTTACCAACAAGCGACAGGAACAATTGCAATGCTTTTTGTTTGTCTTCGTTAAATTCAAAATCAATTGATTTTGTGAGGTAACGCTCAAGATTTATCTGCGGATTTTTAGCTCTGATGGTTTTGTTTACGACCTCTTGGATATTCCTGCAACCCAATGCCGTAGCTTTATTAAACGCGGTTTTGAACTCTGTCGGAATTTTTTTATTGGCAATCCAACAGGCAAAAACCATGGGCAGATTGGTGAATTTTTTCCATTCGTGAGCCAAATCGTAAACAAAGGGATATTGCTGTTTTACGCCAAAGGCACGATCGCCAATTACAAGCCCCGAAGTGGTTCCCGATATTTTATTCAAGTAGTCGTTTTCGGCAGGAAGCATTTGTGGCGAAATTTTCCAAAAATGCTTCGATAGAATCTTGACCAATTGAACAGACGTTCGAGATTGATAATCAAGGAAAATTTTTTCGATGTCTTGAAGTGCTGAATTTCCAACAAGCAAAACACTCTCCACTGCTCCGTTTGCACCAATGCAATAATCAGTAAGTATTTCATAATAGGAGAGCTTTGGAATTGTAACAACAGGAACAAGCCCAATATCAACCTTGTTTGAGAGAAGTTTTTCGGCACAAATCGCCGGATAATCTAACTCTATGATTGCATTTTTTTTCAAAAATTCGCTATGCGAAATTCCATAAATGAAAGGAATGGTATTCAAGTACGAAACGACTGATATTTTAATTTTATTCACTTCTCTGATAAATTAATCTGTTTGGAGTTTAGTTTTATTTAAAAATGAACCAAAATTATCATAAGATTGCATAATTTTATAATGAATATACGATTTTTGTTGAAAAACATTTCATATGAAATTTTCTGAGATTAGCGGTTTGCAATTTTTTCAATTGTTCCGATTCGTCTCTTTGGTTTTTGTGAGTATTCTTTTCGCAAAAAGCTCTCTTGAGTTGAATGCAATTGGAAATTACGAGATATTTCTGTTCATAGCCTCTTCGCTGTCTTTTTTTTGGATTTCCGGAGTTATTCAGTCGCTTCTTTCGCTTTTCCCTGCCAAAAAGGAGGCTGAGGGGGAAATAAACAACAATATTCTTTTCAATGCGTTTTTGCTTTTGCTTTTTTTCAGTTTATTGTCGGCATTTGTTTTGCTTCTTTTTGAGGGATATATCAGTTCCTACTTGAACCATTCCAACAGTATTCCTTACCTGTCGCTTCTTGCTGTTTATATTTTGCTTTCCGGACCGTCAAATTTAGTCGAATATATTTATTTGCTTCTTCGGAAGCCGAAACGAATTGTTGCCTATGCTTTAATTTCGTACACAATACATGTTTTGTTTTTGGGCATACCTGTTTTTGTCGGCTTAGGCATTCGAGCCGCTCTTTACGGATTGCTTGCCGTCACTTTTTTGCGTTTCATCTGGACATTCCGCGAGGTTTGCAGGCATTCGCAACTTACGTTTTCGTTTTCGTTTTTCAGAACACACTTTAAATTGGCATATCCGTTAATTTTGAGTGCGCTGCTTGCAGGTTCTGCCCAGTATATCGACGGTGTGATAATAACCGCAAAATTTGACGCATCGCGCTTTGCTGTATTTCGCTACGGAGCCAAAGAGCTGCCTTTTGTGAGTTTATTGGCAAATGCCTTTAGCAATGCCATGCTCCCTGAAATTGCAAACAACAGAAACAGGCTTGAACATGTGCTTGCGAAAGTAAAAAACAAGTCTAAAAAACTGATTGTTTTGCTGTTTCCGATAAGCATTGCGCTTCTTTTATTGAGCAGCCTGCTTTATCCTTTGGTTTTCAGCAAGGATTTTGCAGAAAGTGCATTGATTTTTGATATTTACTTACTCCTGATATTGAGCAGATTGGTTTTCCCGCAAACTTTACTTATTGCGTTTAAAGAAACTCAAACGATTTTGTTTGTTTCTTTAGTGGAACTGATGCTGAATGTGGGTTTGAGTTTGATACTGGTAAATTATTTCGGCATTGTGGGCGTTGCATACGCCACTGTCGTAGCTTATGTTTTTGAGAAAATTATCCTGATAAAGATAATTTTAATAAAATTTAAGATAAAACCCTCAGCTTATATTCCACTTTCGCAACTGTTTTTCTGGAATTTAACGATTATTCTTGTATTTTTAGCTAAAATGCAATTGTAAAAAAACGAATCCTCCTCATTCTAAAAAAAATAGCATTAACACAATATTAACATTTCTTAGGCATACATTAACAAAATTAAAAATATTATACATTAACTTTGTATCGTTCAATATGAGGGAACAAAACATCAGCAAATATCTGATAAACTATTTCAATCATTAATTATATTTAATCATAAAAATATGAAAAAGATCTTCATTTTTGCCTTTCTATTGGTAATTTCAGTATCCGTGTTTGCACAAACCAAGAGTGCAAGCATGTCGTTTAAAAATACGCACCACGATTTTGGAAAAATAAAAGAAGTTGATGGAGCTGTATCTACCGTATTTAATTTTGTTAATACAGGAAAAGAACCCGTAATTATCGGAAAAGTGAAAGCCACTTGCGGCTGTACAACTCCTACATGGACAAATACTCCGATTCCTCCGGGAGGTTCGGGTTTTGTGAAAGCTGTTTATGATCCGAGAAATCGTCCGGGAAAATTCAACAAATCAATTACCGTAACATCAAATTCCGAAAACTCGCCCGTTTTTTTACGAATCAGCGGAGAAGTAATTCAACGCGAACCAACAATCGAGGATTTGTATCGTTTTAAAATTGGAGACATCAGATTGAAACAAAACATGTTGCCTTTCACACGCATTTACAATACTTCGGTAAGATCGCAAACAATAGAGATTGTGAACGTAGGCAACAAAGAGGTTTCAATCGGGTTTGAGAGAATCCCTGAACACATTTCGGTAAAGGCTGAACCTATTGTTTTGAAACCCAAAGAAAAAGGTAAAATTAAAGTAAGCTATGATGCGAATAAAAAAAGAGCATGGGGATATGTTGTTGATAGATTTTATTTAAAACTTAACGACGGCAAATTTGACGGCGCAAACCGCATTACTGTAAGTGCTACAATTTCTGAAGATTTCTCAAAACTCACCGAAGAAGAAAAAGCAAAAGCTCCGCTTATAAATTTTACGGAAAAATCTTTTGACTTTGGTACTTTAACGCAAGGACAAAGTATAACACATGAATTTGAATTTAAAAATGCGGGAAAATCAGACCTGATGATTCGCGAAGTAAAAGCAAGTTGTGGCTGTACGGCTGTAAAACCAAACAAAAAACAAATTGCTCCGGGCGAAACCGCCACCATAAAAGTAACATTCAACACAAGAGGAAAACGCGGAAGACAAAGCAAATCAATAACCATTATCAGCAACGATCCGCAAAACTCTCGAACAGTGCTTTGGATCAAAGGAATGGTAAATATGCCCGAAAAATAATCTTTATAACATAAGAAAAATGATTGAGCCGAAAGGAAGTTGTTCTTTTCGGCTTTTTAGTTTCAAATAAGTTTCGGTATATTTGCCTCTGTAAAAAATAGAAGAAAAATGGACAAAAAAAATGAAGCACTGCATATAAACAAAGGAATTGAGAGACCGCCCATTATCAACCCAATGGCATTGATACAATTCCGCATAAAAAAGCAAAAGAAACACCCGGTAAGCTACTACGTCAATGGAATATGCTCCGGAAATAGAACAATTTTGAGCCAAGCAATCACTCTGGTCGAAAGCCGAAATCCGCGACATAACAAAATAGCCCAGCAAATTATCGAAGGCTGCCTGCCTGCTTCCGGAAAATCTGTCAGAATAGGCGTAACCGGCGTTCCCGGTGTCGGGAAAAGCACGTTTATTGAAACCTTCGGACGACATATTATCCGTTGCGGAAAAAAGTTGGCAGTTTTGGCTATCGATCCCAGCAGCGAACGCTCAAAAGGCAGCATCTTGGGCGACAAAACTCGCATGGAAAAACTCTCGGCAGAACAAAACGCATTTATTCGCCCTTCGCCGGCTGCCGGATCGCTCGGTGGCGTGGCAAATAAAACGCGAGAAACGATAATCTTGTGCGAAGCCGCCGGATTCGATACTATTTTTGTTGAAACCGTCGGTGTCGGGCAATCCGAAACAACCGTACACTCAATGGTCGATTTCTTTTTGTTGCTCATGCTTGCCGGCGCAGGCGACGAATTGCAGGGAATAAAACGAGGAATAATGGAAATGGCTGATTCCATTGTCATTACAAAAGCCGATTCGGGAAACGAGAAAAAAGCCGAAATGGCTAAAGTGGAATATCAAAACGCCTTGCACCTTTTCCCGGAAGCAAGCTCGGCATGGCATCCTAAAGTCCTTACTTGCTCTGCCGTGAAAAATACAGGAATCGAAGAAATATGGAAATTAATCCAAGACTTTGTCGAACATACAACAAATAATGATTTTTTTCAACACAACAGACAAAAGCAAGCAAAACATTGGATGTATGAAACAATAAACGAAAACCTGAAAAACAATTTCTATCAAGACCCTGTCAGAAAAAAAACAATTGCCGATTACGAAGCGAAAATCCTCAGCGGAAACCTGTCGCCGTTTATGGCTGCCAAACGCATGCTGAACGATTATTTTCAAAACAAAGTGCAATAAAAACTTTATTTTTTCCCCCTGATTCTTCAGGACGAAAGCAACTGTTGAATTTGGTATTAGAAAAACATGAAAGGAAATTTGCCGAAAAAGACATTAACAAAATAAGAATCATATTGCTGTGTTGCTTGTAAAAGGAGCAAAGGCAAAATTTTATTGTTTTTTCAGCGCAAAACGAGGGAGGAAAATCTCCCTCGCATGCACTTTGTTAAAAAAAAAAAATAAAAAAACAAAAAAAACATTTTTTTTACGATTCGTAATAAAACTCTCCGGCTTCTGATTTTATTGTAAGTGCTTTTTTATCCGATTTTACGCATTTCCCTACAATTTTGGCTTCTATTTTGAAGTTTTTTGCTATTTGAATGATTGTTTCGGCATATTCTTCAGGAAGATAAATTTCAAACCTGTGTCCCATGTTAAAAACTCTATACATTTCTTTCCATTCGGTTTTCGACTCTTCTCTGATTATTTTGAACAATGGCGGCACGGGAAACAGCTTGTCTTTGACGACATGCAAATTATCGATAAAGTGCAAGATTTTAGTTTGTGCTCCGCCTGAACAATGTACCATTCCGTGAATATTTGGGCGCAATTCGTTCAAAACTGCCTTTATCACAGGTGCATAGGTGCGTGTTGGCGAAAGTACGAGTTTTCCTGCTTCAATGCCATATTTGGTAACTTTATCCGTAAGTTTATATTTTCCGGAATATACAAGATGGTCGGGAATGGATTCGTCGTAACTTTCCGGATATTTTTGTGCCAAGTAGTTTGCAAAAATATCGTGGCGTGCCGATGTCAGCCCGTTGCTTCCCATTCCGCCATTGTATTTTTCTTCGTAGCTTGCTTTTCCGTAAGAGGCAAGCCCGACAATTACGTCTCCGTCGCTAATTTTGTGGTTTGAAATAACATCGGCTCGCTTCATGCGGCAACATACGGTTGCGTCCACAATGATGGTTTTTACCAAGTCGCCAACATCAGCCGTTTCGCCACCGGTGGAGTAAACATTTATGCCTACTTCTCTGAGTTCCTCCAGCAAGGTTTCTGTGCCGTTGATGATTTCTGAAATGACCTCTCCGGGAATCAGGTTTTTATTTCTCCCGATGGTCGATGAAACCAGAATGTTCTCTGTTGCTCCTACACACAACAAATCGTCAATATTCATGATCAAGGCATCTTGCGCAATGCCTTTCCAAACCGATAAATCTCCGGTTTCTTTCCAATACATATAGGCTAAAGATGATTTTGTTCCGGCACCGTCGGCATGCATTATGTTGCAAAAAGCAGGATCGCCGCCCATAATATCCGGAATTATCTTGCAAAATGCTTTGGGAAATAGCCCTTTATCAATGTTTTTTATTGCATTGCGTACATCTTCTTTTGATGCCGAAGCACCGCGTCGGTTATACTTTAATTGCTTATTCATAGAAAAAAAATTGGTTTTTAGGGTTTGGAAAATTAAAAAATAAAAAAAACGTCCTGACGTTTCGGAACGTTTTTTTCGTTATTTATTCTGATTTACTTGTCTTTTTTTGTTTTTTTGTCGTCGCCGAAAAAGAAAGTATCTTTTTGGTCGGGAGCAATCACCAGAAATTCTGTTCGGCGGTTTATCTGGTGGCAAATTTCTTTTTGTTCATCGTCTTTTATTCGGTTAATAAAATCTTCCGACAAAACGTCTCCTTCGTTCAAGAAATTATATTTTTTTGCCATTTTTTTCGTTACGGTTTTGGGTTTAGATTCGCCGAGACCAATTGCTTTTAGTCTTTCCGGAGCAATGTTTTTTGTTATAAGATAATCTACGACTGCGCGTGCGCGTCTTTGCGAGAGGTCGCGGTTGTCTTCTTCGCTTCCTCTAAAGTCGGTATGTGCCGATAGTTCTATCAGTGCTTCGGGATTGTCAAGCAGTTTTTCTACAAGTTTGTCCAGTTCGACAAAAGATTCGGGGCGTAGATTTGCTTTGTTCAGGTCGTAAAAAATATTTTCAACTTCAATATTTATTCCCATAGGGTCCATTGGGATAAGTATTTGCAAGGTTTTGTTTTCGGTCAAACCTCGTGTTGTTTCTTTGGCTTTTCCTTTGAGGTATTTTTCTCTGACAGCCACAGCCCTGTAATCGGTATTTTCTTTAAGTTTGAAATTTGCTTCGCCCGAAGCGTCAGATTCTGCTTCAACAAGTGTTCCGTCGCTGCCGTAGAGTTGTATTTTTGCGCCCGGCAGCGGCATTCCGTTTTGCGAATCTTCAACTCTGGCTTTTAAGGCAAATTCCATTTTGGGCAACTCGAAGGAGAAAATATCATCTGCTCCGCGCGTATTTTCCTCTTTTCTGTTCGACGAGAAATATCCTGATGTTGATTTTTCGTGAAACACAATGCCAAAATCGTCTGCTGCGGAATTTATCGGCGATTTCAAGTTTTCGACCACCCATTTTTTGTCTTCGTTTTTTTCTGCTTTGAATATATCTAAGCCTCCCATTGAGGGGTGTCCGTCTGAAGCAAAATACAGTGTTCCGTCATCGCGCACAAAGGGAAAGCGTTCGTCGCCGGCTGTGTTTATTTCTTTTCCTGCATTTATGGGTTTGCCCCAGTTTCCGCTTTTGTTTTTTCTTTCTACATACCAGATGTCTTTCCCGCCTTCGCCTCCGGGCAAATCGCTGACGAAATACAGGGTCAGTTCGTCGGGGCTTATTGCCGGATTTGAAACATTGACCGAGCTGTCTTCTACCAGTTTTACCAAGCCGGGTTTTCCCCAGCCGTCGCCGCCTTTTTTCGAGATAAATATCTGACCAACGCCAAAGGCTTTTTTCCCGCCTTCGACAAAGGTGAGATACATTGTCTTTTTATCTTTTGTGAAACAAATTGCGCCTTCGCCGTTGGGCGAATTTACTTGTCCTTGTATCTGAACCGGCGTACTCCAATCGCCTTTTCTGTCGATTTTCGCTACCCAGATGTCGGAAAAACTTTGTCCGGTATTCACGTTGGGCTTGTTTCCCAATGCTCCTTCGCGTGTCGAGGTGAAATAAATCTTGCTTTCATCAACAATGGCAGGACAAAAATCCATTTGTTTGGAATTGATGCTGCGGATAGGTTTTACAATATGTCGTGTGGGGGTTTTCTGCCATTGGGTGCTTAGTTTGCACGATTTTTCGCCTAACTTTCCGCGATAATCGTCAGGAACAAGGCTTGCGTATTCTTTGTACTGAATGGCTGCTTCTTCGTAATCTTCAAGCATTTTCAGTGCTTCGGCATAGCGCAAAACTGCGATAGGATCGGCATATTTTAGTTTTACGGCTCTTTTGTAATAGGTTCTGCTTTTTCTCAAATCGTGCATGTAGCGGGCGCATTCGCCTAAACGAAAAGCTACTTCTGCTTTTTGTTCTTTGTTTTTTAATTTGGGAAATACTTTCGTGTATTTTTCAAAGGCTTTTGAATAGTCGCCATTATCAAAGGCAAAATCTGCTTTTGTCGTGTTTTTCATCTTTTGCGCGTGGCTTTCAAAAATTGTAATAAAAAACAAAAATGAGAGCAATAAAACATAATTAATTTTCATAATCGGAGATTTATAAGTTCGGAACAATAAGTTACTTAACATCATTTTTATTCGTATGAATGAAATAATTTTAATATTTAAACATTATATTAATTGTGTGTAAATCTAATTTTCAAATCAAAAGATCGCACAACATACTAATTAATTTTTACATTTTGTTGATTTTTTGATTTAAATTTAGTAATAAAAAACCGTGCCATAAAATCTTTATGATACAAAATACAAATATAGTGATATTTATTTTTCTTCGTAATATTTTTTTTCTGTTTAAAATTGTGAAAAAGCCTTTTATTTCCTGATTTATTTTAATTATTTCCGCTTGTGTTTGATAATAAATTACTTATGGATTATTCTGATGCGCAAAAATAAAAAAGTGTGCAATTGTTCTGCTTTTCGACATAAAAAACTTTGAATTCAAATATTAATATTGTACTTTTATTCTTTTTACAGAACCTCACATTCGTGAAGCGAAACATATGGATTCGCTTCCATTGTTTTCTGAAAATATGACAACAACAAAATCTGTATTACTATGAAAGAAAGGGAGATACCGCATATTTTAATTGTTGATGACCAATATGAAAATATTGTCTTGTTAGAAAATATGCTTTTGTCGGAATACAATGTTAAAACATTAGACAACGGGAAAGATGCGTTGGATTACGTTCATGAAAACTTGCCCGATTTGGTTTTGTTAGATGTGATGATGCCCGATATGGACGGTTTTGAAGTTTGTAAACAATTGAAAGAAAATCCTAAAACAAAAAATATTCCGGTTATTTTTCTTACCGCACTAAGTGAGCTTGAATACAAGGTCGAGGGCTTTAATGCCGGAGGCGTTGATTATGTAATAAAACCTTTTCATAAGGAAGAGATCCTGCATCGATTGAAAATTCATTTGACACTCAGGGAACAAAAACAAGTTCTGGAAGCATCGAAAAGAAAGTTTGCCGATGCAAATACCCAATTGGAGCTTACGAAAAAAGAATTGGAAAACGTCAAAGCCGAACTGCAAAAACAAAAGGGAAATTCGGGAAAAGCCGACTCCGACAAAAGCGAATTTATTACAAGCATGGGCAATGAAATACTGACAACTATCAATACGATAATTCAGCAAAGCAATTTTATTTCTGTTGAAGAATGCAGTCCTGATGCTGCCCAAAACATTGCGTCGATCAGAACAGCGGCGGAAAAACTCCGGAAAATCGTGAATGATATTATCCAAAACATCTTATTGTAATTTTCTTCTGTTGTTGGAAGATGGAAGACTGAAGACAAAACTTCCCACTTCCTTCTTCTAACTTAATAAACAGAAAAAAATTTGGATTTTAACACAGTATCTAAAAGTTTTTAGACACACAACAGAATGATTATACGGATGGAAGTTAAGCGAAAACCTTTGGCGTAAGCAAATCACCCATCACTAATCACTTATCACTCATAAAAATATAAACATTATGAAAGAAAGGGAGATTCCGCATATTTTAATTGTTGATGACCATTATGAAAGTATCGTATTGTTGGAAAATATGCTTTTGTCGGAATACAATGTTAAAACATTAGACAGCGGGAAAAAGGCTTTGGCTTACATTCGTGAAAACTTGCCCGATTTGGTTTTGTTAGATATTATGATGCCCGACATAGACGGTTTTGAAGTTTGTAAACACTTGAAAGAAAATCCTAAAACAGAAAATATTCCGATTATTTTTATTACAGCAATGAATGATCTTGGGTATAAGGTTGCAGGCTTTAATTCCGGAGGCGTTGATTATGTAACAAAACCTTTTGAGCGGGAAGAGATTCTGCACCGATTAAAAGTTCATTTGACATTTTCGGAACAAAAACAGAGCTTGGATACCTCGAAAAGGAAGTTTGCCGATGCAAATACACAATTGCAACTTACGAAAAAAGAATTGGAAAACGTCAAAGCCGAACTGCAAAAACAAAAGGGAAATTCGGGAAAAGCTGACTCCAACAAAAGCAAACTTGTTGCAAGCGTTGGCAATGAAATACTAACAACTATCAATACGATAATTCAGCAAAGCAATTTTGTTAATGTTGAAGAATGCAGTCCTGATACCGCCCAAAACATTGCGTCGATCAGAACAGCGGCGAAAAAACTCCGGAAAATCGTGAATGATATGATCCCAAACATCTTATTGTAATTTGCTTTCGTTGTTGGAAGAGGGAAGATGGAAGACAGAAAACAGAAAACAAAACTTTCCACTTCCCTCTTCCAACTAAAAAAATAAACATATGAAACACCCATGACTGTAAAAAAGACACACAACGGAATGATTATAAGGGCGAAATTTGAGCGGCAATCTTTGGCGTAAGCAAAATCACCCATCACTAATCACTTATAGAATATAAACATATGAATAAAATTATAAAATTTTTAGTTAGGAAAATTCCACGAGTTTGGCTCATACGCTTTAGTTACTTGTTCAGTTGGCTGGTCGTTCCGTTTTACAAGGGGGAAAAACAGCACTGCCCGATTTGCAAAGGAAATTTTCGCAAATTTCTACCTTATGGAAATCTTGGAATCGACAACAGGCTTTGTCCGAGATGCTTGTCGTTGGAGCGGCATCGTTTGTTGTGGCTTTTTTTTGAAAGGGAAACAAGGCTATTTACGGATAAGTTAAAATTGTTGCACATTGCTCCCGAACAATCGTTTATGCGGAAATTTAAAAAACAAAAAAATCTTGATTACACGACAGCGGATCTCGAATCGCCTCTTGCAGACATAAAGCTTGATGTTACGCAAATGCCTTTGGAAAACGATTCGTATGATGTGGTTATCTGCAACCATGTGATGGAACACATTGACGATGAGCAAAAAGCCATGAAAGAGATTTTTCGGGTTTTGAAACCCGAAGGTTGGGCAATACTGCAAGTTCCGCTCGACTACAATCGCGAATGTACTTACGAAGATCCGTCGGTTACGCGCCCCGAAGAACGAGAAGCGAAATTTGGGCAGTACGACCACGTCAGGCTCTACGGCAGAGATTACAAACAACGCCTTGAAAAAGCTGGCTTTGTTGTCAATAGTTCCGACTTTGTCAAAACTTTGGGCGATGAACTTGTTGAAAAATACCGCTTAGACAAGCAGGAATTGGTGTACCGGTGTTTTAAAAAATAGTGAGTGCAAAATCTCCGAGCACAAAGCAATTGGCGAGGTGTTGCTTTGGGCAGAATGTCAATGCGAATAAATCCATGGCTTTACGCCCGGATTGTCTTTTATGTATTGTTCGCGCACTAATTCTACATTTTTCTTGTAAGCATACGTTCCCAACGAAATCCTGAAATATCCCTTTGTTTTCGGCAGAATTATTGCAGGATAGCCTTTTACCGAAAGTTGATTTTTAATTTCTTCCGCCTCAGAGAGCGTTTTGTAGCTGCCGACAATCAGGTAATACGAAACGGAAAATTCGTTTTCGCTGTTTTGGTTCCATTGATAAAAACCGTCTTTGTCGCCAAGGTATGTTTGCACCACTTTCTCAGGAAGTTTGCATGAAAATATAAATTGCGCCAAAACAACCATGCGGCAACTTTCGGATTTTTTTCTCTGTATTGTTTGATTGCCGCCATTGCATCGTCTAAGCGCACGAACGAGGCAAGCGCAACCCGCGTAACATTCTCCGACGGAGAAATAATTTCCGAGCCTTCTATGCTTTCGTGCAATTTGACTGCATTTTCATAATCCGTAAAACTCCCGACAATCATGTAGTAACGCTTTGTTTGTACGTGCGCTTTTTGGTGTTTGTTGTCAGCGAACGACAAGCCTTTGGGCGTTTCATATACGATTGATTCCTGTTCCGCGCCTGAATTGTTTTTATCATCGTCTATCGTTTTGGGGTTTTGCTGCTCATTCCAAGTTACGGTGTTGATGATTTCAATTTTTGCCTTTTCGACAGGAGGCTCTGCTTTTTTGGGCGTGCAGCCAAGCAGGATTAAAGTCAGTATGTAAAGAATATTTTTCATTTGTTTATATTTTATGTGTTTTTAACTTTTTGCAGGGAATGATAATTTGAAATATTCTTTCCCCATATTTATCAATTGTTTTGCTTTGTAGAAGTCAAATGTTCCGCAAGCATTTCTCGGAATATTTACCAGAACATCGGGTGTGTGCGAGTTCATGATATTTTCAGCAAGCGTATCTTGCATCAAGTCAAACGATCTGTTTACTAAGTCAAGAAACCCGATTTTTTTACTTTGTGTATTTTTTTGCGGAAACAGCTTGTACCATTTTTGTTTAAATGCTTCCACTTTCGTATTTATGATGTTGTCTTCTATTTTTTGCTCTTCGGTTTGCATGCTCACAGGCATTTCTTTTTGTTTTGCATTAAGATTGACAACAACCAACAGGTCATTTTTACCTTTTTCAATCGTATTGATAGGAATCGGATTAAGCACTCCGCCGTCTATCAGTATTTTATCCGACAAATATCTGGGCTGAATTATCGTAGGAATAGCCGATGAGCAGCGTATGGCTTCGAATAAACTTCCCGAATCGAAAATTACGGTTTTTTGATTGATTAAATCCGTAGCAATCGCTTTGTATTCAATGGGCAAATCTTCAATATTAACGTCAGGAATAAAACTTTGAATTTCGTTGAATACTTTGTCTCCTTTTATAAATCCCGTCGGGTTCATCGTGAAATCCATCAGCTTAAACACATCAAGTTTATCTAAATTGGATATCCATTCCTTGAACTCTTGCAGATGTCCTGTTGCATATATTCCTCCGATGATAGCACCTATCGAACTTCCGGAAATGGTTTTTATTTTGTAGTTCAGCTTTTCAAGTTCTTCAATCACACCTATATGAGCCAATCCTCTTGCGCCGCCGCTTGACAGCACCAACGATGCTGTCTTACTCATGTTCGTATTTTTTTTAATTTCCTGCATATGCCAATGTTGCGATACTTACTTTTGTTCCTTTTTTTTCTAATATTGTTTTTGCACATTCTTTAAGGGTCGAGCCTGTTGTTATGACATCATCAACCAAGAGTATGTGTTTGTTGTTGATTGCTGATTCGTTTTGAATAAAAAAAGCGTCTTTCATGTTTTTTTGTCTATCTTCTTTGTTTTTTTGGGTTTGGGTTGTTGTATTTTTTTTCCTGCATACACTCTTGGTGTCTATGGGCTTGTTCATAATTTCTGCCAAGCCTTTTGCGAACCAAAAACTTTGGTTGTATCCGCGTTTTCGTTCTCGTGTCGGGTGTAAAGGAATCGGCACGATGAAATCTATGTTTTTAAAACAAGCGCACTTTTGTAAATCTGCTGCAAATAGCTTGCCCAACATCAAAGCAAGCTCTTTTTCTCCTTCGTATTTCAAATAATGAATCAGTCTTTGATATTTTGTTGCTTTTTCAAAATAATAAAACGAACTTGCAAACTCTATTTTACTTTCTTCCCAAAAAAGTTGAAATACTTTATTGTTCGGATTCAGATGAAAATTTGTCTTAGGTATGCCATACATACATTGTACGCACAAA
>PDWJ01000704.1_pt1 | contig 52675 bp, 51 predicted proteins | sample 1430881 | NCBI WGS metagenome assembly PDWJ01 (sample SAMN01162460, study PRJNA174530) | Oral metagenome, whole genome shotgun sequencing project. | biome: Marine environment; feature: Marine mammal; material: Swab sample of the gingival sulcus; isolation source: swab sample of gingival sulcus...
ATCGGTTTTATTCAAATCTATTTTCACTAAATATTGTCCGCCAGTCATTTTTGCCGAAATACTTACTTCCGACACTTTTCCTTTTACGGTTTTGTTTAATGATTTAATGATAACATCTACTGAAGTTCCTTTTTTAATTTTTGAAATTTCAGATTCAGGAACCATGGCCATCACTTCAAAACCTCCTTGGTTTCCTTCAATACTTATCAAAGGCATTCCAGGGTTTGCCATTGCTCCTTTATCAATGAATTTTTGGGTTACAACTCCCGAAAATGGAGCCCTAATATTAGCATACGCAAACTGTGCATTGATTTCGTTACGCATTTGTTTTGCTGCTTCTAAACCTGCTTTTGCCATTTCGTAATGAGCCGTCATATCATCCATTTCCTTTTGAGAAGCACTCTTTTTACTAAACAAATTTTTAAAACGATTGTAGTCTTTTTGAGCATTTCTAAAACCTGCTTTTGCCTTAATGATATTTGCCTCAACTTGTGCTCTTTTGGCTTTTAAATCGGTGTTATTAATAGATAATAATAATTGTCCTCTATGAACTCTATCGCCTACATTGACATAGATTTTTTGTACATATCCCATCATTCTGGTGCTTAATTCGGCACTATTGGACGCTTGAACTTTACCACTTGCGGTAATAAACGGATTATTGTTATTTCCCCCAATTTCCTGAACTTTTACACCAATTGTTGGACTATTATCTACTACTTGTTTTTTCTTTTCTTTATTTCCACAACTTACGAATAAGGTAAAAGCTGTGATAAGTGCTATACTCTGTATTTTTTTCATTTGATTTAATTTTATTAGTTAGATATTTTTCCGACGGCACAACTCACCAATGATTTTGCTTTATGCTTTATCGTATTATTAGTTCCTGATTCTGGATAACCTAAATCGGCTAATTTTTGTTTCACTTTTTCTATGATTTCATCTTCGGAAGTGGTAAAACTTACTTCGGCGTTTTCTACCGATACCGAAACATCACTTACACCTTCTATTTCAGCTATTTTTTTAGTAATTGTACTGGCACAACCGCCACACTTTAAGTTGTCTATAATAATTTTCATAGTTTTTATTTAGTTTTTTGTTAAAAATTCGACATAAGATTTTGCATAATTATATTCAAACATCGTTTGATAATATTCTAATTGTTTTTGAGCGTATTTGGTTTCTGCCATTAATAAATCGGTTGGTTTTTCTAAACCTTCTTTAAAACGATTTTCACGAATACGCAAAGCTTCTTTCGATTGTTTTACGGCTAATTCGGTTAATTCTAATTTGTTGCTCGCATCAGAAAGCATTCGTTTTGCCTTGTTTAATTCCAACTGACTTTTTGAAACATATTGCTCGTATTCCAATTTTGATTTTTCAAATTCAGCTTGGCTTTTGTCTAATTTTCCAAAACGCTGTCCTCCTTTAAAAATATCCCATTTTAATTGCACGCCAACCAAATATCCATTAGCATTACCTTGAAAAATTTTATCATCGTACAACTCGTAACTTCCAAAAGCATTTAAACGAGGTAGAAAAGACATTTTATCTGCCTTGGTCATATCTTCATAGGCTTTTGTAGCGAGCTCCATTGCCTTAATATCCGAACGGTTGTTTGATACAGAAAGGTTTTCAACACTTAATGTTTCAACATTTAGTTCATCGGTTGGTTGATAAACAATATTTTCGTTTCTGTTCATTAAAAAAGACAAATAATTTGAAGCATTTTTCACATTACTTTTTGCCGAAAATAACTGATTTTTAATCTCTGTTACACGCACATTCACCAATAACATATCAGATTCTTGCATATAACCTTGCTCTAAATTATTTTGAGCCAATTCTTTGTTGGCATTGGCTGTTTTTAAAGCTTTTTTTAATACTTCAACCGCTTTATGGGTCAATTGCAACTGCATGTATGCTTTATTAACTTCAAACTCAAGATAGTCTTTTGTTCGTTGGGTTTTTAAACTGGTAGCTTCCATCTTGGTTTTCGCTGCTTTTCGTTTGTAAAAACCATCAACATTAATTAAAGGTTGCTGAATTTCAATTTTTGTAGCGAAATTTCTTGTACCATCAGGGTCGTTTAATAAAGCAGGATTAAAATCCGCTTGCGTTAAAATCTCTTGATTTAACTTTGACCCAAACGCCATCAAGGCATTGGTCGTATAAATCCCTGTATGGGAAGCCGTAATATTGGGTAAAAAAATGGCTTTGCTTTGGTCATAATCTGCCTGTGCCATTTGAGTTTCTTTACTCGTTATTTGAAGGCTTTGATTGCCTTTCTGTACATTTTTTAAAACCTCTGCTTTACTTATCGGAACCATTTTTTGTGCCGATATATAACAAGAAGCAAAAAATGCAATAGATAAAAATAATTGTCGCATATGTTATAAATTTTCGGCAAAAATAGATTGAGAAATGACAAATGTCAGTTACCGATGTTACACACACGAAAAGTTTTTGTTTTTAAAGCAAAAAAAAATCACCTAAAAATAATTTTAGGCGATTTTCACTTTATATTCAAGTGGTATCATTTACTTTTTTGCTTCTTTCCACCACAAGATAAAACTATCTACTTGAGCATCCACAGGGATTTTATCTTCATTAACTGATTTTGTTTCTTCATTCCACCAACCCTCTTGTAGTTTGGTTTTAGCAATACTAAAATTGGCATTCATTTCATTTACAATCAATACAATATGCTCTCTTGTTGGTTCAATTTTCGTAATAGTATACGCATTTTTGATATCGCCATAAGTAGATTTAGAATTGATTCCTTTATCGGTTCTAAAGAAAGGAGTGTGGATTAAAACACGATTGATTTTTTGATGAACATCAGCGGTATCTTTTGGAGTTACTGTAAAAAGAGGTTGGCTGTTAGTACCGAATATTTGATAGTCATCATATACATCCTCTTTAAACTCTCCATGTCCTATTTTCTTTTCGATTTGGGCATTAGGTAATGTTTGTAAGACCTCTGCAATAGTATTCTGATTGGTGAAACGACCAATACTATTTGCTGTAACCTCGTTTTTAATGTACTGACCTGCTAATGAACTTCCGCCACTACAGTAAAACATCATTTTAGCTCGTTCTTCAAAATTTTTAGTAAAGACTTCCACACCTAAATTATCGTGTGATGGAGCGATGTACATTAGGATTTCTTTGTTGTCTTCATGAGCGATATTCACCCAAAGTGTATCATTTTTGATATTTCCTATACCAGAAAAATGACAGTTTTCCTTATCCTTAACTTTCGATGCAGAGAAAACGACTTCGTAATTTTTTTCTTTGGGCTGTATAGAAAGCCTTTGGAAGTATTCTCCTTTTTTATCGTTATAAGTTTCATATTGACCTTGATAATCAAACTTTTTTTGTTTTTTTAACAAATAGAAACTTGCCAATTCACCTGTATTAGGTTTTAAATCATTACCCAAAAGCGTTAATGCACTTTCACCTACAGCAAAATGGATGGGTTGATCATTTTCCTGAATGGTTAGAATATTTTCTTTTATCGTATAGTTTCCTTTGTGTACAAAACGCCCGTCTTTTTTACCTAAATAGACGGTTTCATAACGAAAGGTTTTATCGGTATTCAATGTTAATGAAACCTGAATTCCACTACAATCCGCACAAGGATAAGTACCTTTATAAACGCCTTCGTAATTTAAGGCGTATTCTGCAGAATGTTCATCGGTTTTGGGTTGTTTATCTTTATTGGGATTACACGCCACGAAAGATAGTGAGATAAGTAATAAATAAGCTATTTTTTTCATTGGTTAAGTATTAAACATTAAATTTATAAATAATCGCATTGATATTCATTCCTGCACCTACGGAAGTAAAGATAATATTCCCTTTTGATTGAAAAGAATGTCCTTCCATTTTTCCTTTTCTGATAAGGTCAAACATTGTAGGAACGGTCGCCACAGAAGAATTTCCAAACTCCTGAATAGTCATTGGTGCTATACTGTCGTCATATTCTTTTATGCCATAGAGTTTCATCAATCGGTTAATAATAGCATGATCCATTTTGGCATTCGCTTGATGAATCAGTATTTTATCAATATCTTCAATGGAAAGATTGGCGTCGTCTATGGTTTGTTTGATAGCATCAGGAACATTATTCAAGGCGTATTGATAGATTTTTCGACCTTGCATTCTAATGTATAATTTTCCTCTATCTTCATCTTTCTTAAGCGAGTGACTATTGATTAAATAATTAATTTCTTCTCCGTTATCACAAATCGTATTATGGGTAATGATTCCCACATTTTCTTCTTCTGTTGCTTGTACCACTACAGCCGCAGCACCATCTGCGAAAATCATTTTATTTCTATCGTAAGGGTCGGTTACTCTACTTAAAGTCTCTGCACCAATTACTAAAATATTTCGAGCTACTTTGGCTTTAATTAGATTATCGGCTAAAATCATTCCTTCTACCCAACCTGGGCAACCGAAAATCATATCATAATTTTTACATTTTCTATTTTTAATGCCTAAAAGATGTTTTACTTTGGTGGACATACTCGGCATAAAGTCCAAAACACCATTGGTTTTCACATCTCCAAAATTGCTGGCATAAATGATATAGTCTAAACTTTCAGGGTCTATTTTAGCATCTTCGATGGCTCTTTTGGCTGCTTCGTAACCTATTTGGGAATTGGATTGGTCGTCGTTGATGTATCTCCTTTCCTTAATTTCTGTAATATCTACAAATTTCTCTATGATTTCTGCAGTGGGTTTATCTGTGATTTTCTCTCCGCTTTCGGTATAAAATTCGGTTTCTAAAAAGTAATCTCCGTTTATTTTTCTTTCAGGCAAATAAGAACCTGAACCTATGATAATTGTATTCGGCATTTTTTCTTTTATAAAAAATTAGACTGCAAATTTAAGAATTAAAATTTATATGGGATAATTTGATGAAATACGAATGCTGGAATTCGTAATAAGCGATTGTAAAATAGTTCATTAAAAAAGAAAAGTTGTTTGTTTTTTTACCTTTATCACTAAAGAAGGTAGATTTTCCTGTATTAGAATTAAAATTATTATTAAATTTGCAGAAATTAGAGTCAGAATGAAAAATAACGCTTCACTTAAAGGATTGATTATTTCGGCTTTGGCATTTGTAGGTGCTTTTGCCATTTATTTTTTCTTTTTAGCTAAAGAAAATTATTATTTGGTGGACAACCCAACCCCCGATACTTATTATTTTAAGATTAATGACGGGAAAGAGAAAATCATTGCAGGAGGGCAATCATTACAAGTGGATTTGAAAAAAGGAAAAAACGATATTAAAGTTTTTGATGCCGAAAAAAAACTCATCTATGATTCTATTTTTGAAGTGAAGAAAATCAGAGGACTTGTGAATATTGCTCATCAAGATTATTATATTCACACTCAATATTATGGATATAATTTAGACCGAGATTCTTTAATCATGAGTTTAGGGAAGACCAAAATTGATGATAAATTGTATTTAGGAGCTCCCAAAAAAATGAGCAAACTATATTCTGATGACTTTTATTATAATATAGATGAAGATTATGATAAACTCATTAAAAATATTCAAAAGGTAGAATCTCGAACCAAAATTTTTAGAAAACAAGATTTTTTAAATTATTATTCCAATTATTATAAACTATAAATCAACGATTTGAAAGAAGTAAAACCTTATAACAGAGAAGATGGCAAAAAACGCCAAGTAGAGGATATGTTCGACGATATCGCTCCAAAATACGATATGTTGAACCATTTATTGTCTGTAAGAATAGACCATCTTTGGCGAAAAAAACTTGTGAAGTGGCTGAAAAAGGATAATCCAAAAGAAGTGTTAGATGTGGCAACAGGAACTGGCGATTTAGCCATTGCGATTCAAAAAGGAACAAAATCTAAAGTTTTTGGATTAGATTTATCACAAAAAATGCTTGATTATGGTATTATTAAAATAAAAAAGCTTAACTTAGACGGCGAAATTTCTATGCAAAAGGGAGATGCGGAAAATTTACCATTTGATGATAATAGATTTGATGGCGTTTCTGTGGCTTTTGGGGTAAGGAATTTCGAGGATTTGGAAAAAGGTCTTTCGGAGCTGAGGAGAGTAGTCAAGGAGGATAAGAGCGTTTATATTTTAGAATTCTCCAAGGTAGAGGGTGTTTTAGCACCTATTTTTAACTTCTATTTTAAAAATATTTTACCTGCCATTGGAAAAATGCTTTCTAATAATCACGCTGCTTATACTTATTTACCAGATTCGGTAGATGCTTTTCCTTACGGAGAAAAAATGAAAAGTATATTAAAGAATATAGGATTTAAAAAAGTAGAATATAAAAAAGTAAGTTTTGGCATTGCCACGATTTATAAAGCAACTAAATAATTATGAATAAATTTTTTACTAAAACGGTAGCATTATTAGCAATAGGTCTTTCGACATTAGCAAATGCACAATTCAACAACAAAAATCGTATAGAAAAATTACAAGAATTTGATTTCCAGAAGTTCAGTTGGGGGTTTTACCTCAATGGTTCGGTTTACGATTATAAACTGGTACTGCACCCAAGGTACGGAATGGAAAATGATAAAAATCTCGTTAGTAGTAAAGCAAGTATAGGATTTGGAGCAGGGTTAATAGGGAAGATGCGTATCAATGATCATATCGATTTAAGAATAGAACCAGGTTTACAATTTGTGGAGAGAGAACTGAGGTTTGATACTCAATCTAATGACCAATATAGTGCAGGAAGTATTTCTAATGAACCTTTTACACCGCTTCAACTTTCCGAAAGTGATAAAATACGAAAAGTAAAATCTACTTATTTGGATGTTCCTGTATTAGCGGAGTTTCACGGAAGAAGATGGTATAACTCTAGACCTTATGTGGCAGGTGGGGTTAATTATATTCTTAATCTACAATCTAAATCCAATAGTAAAGATGATAATTTACAGGGCGTTTATCGTTCTGCTACGCATAATTTTGCTTGGACCGCAGAGATGGGAGTTCAGTTTTATTTCAATAAATTCAAATTTACACCAGCCATTAGAGGGACGTTTTTCTTGAATAATGAGACGGTGAAGGACAATTCAGGAACACCACCTTATTGGGCAAAATCCTTGGCGAAAGCACAAACTAGAGCCATTATGTTGGTGCTGAAATTTGAGTAATATTTCACATTGATAAGTAAATAAATAAAAAGTCCATTTGAAAAACAAAATTCAAGTGGACTTTTTGCTTAAAGTCTTTGATAATCAGTGTTTTTGTATTTGTGTTTGTTTTTTGTCATAAAAAAAACTTTAAACTTATACTTTAAGTAAAGATTAATTTTTATATTTTTGTACGAAAGTTAGAATTAAAGAACTTTGATATGCTTAAAGATGTAGAGAGTAATTTTTCCGAATTAGAAAATAAAATTGTTATTCTACAGAGGAATTTCAAAAGGATTTCGGAAGATTATAAAATATTAAGTGAGGATTATCAGGTTCTTAAAAATAAATATGAAGAGGAAAAAAAGAACAATAGAATATTAGCAGAAGAAAATAAAAATACAAAATTGCATTCAGCAATTGCAGGCAATCCAGAGCATAATAGGTTGATGAAAAACCATATCAATAGGCTCATTAAAGAAGTGGATTTCTGTATTGCTCAAATTCAAAATAACGGATTGTAATGGAGACGAGAAGGATTAATATCAAGATAGCAGGAAGAGCTTATCCGTTGAATGTGCCTGTTGATGAAGAGGAAACTCTCAGGAAAGTTGGCAATGAAATAGAGATGATGATAAAAGAATTTGAGAAAAACTTCGATGTTAAAGATAAACAAGATGTATTGGCGATGTGTGCCTTGAAATTAGGAACAAATGCCCAAGTTTATGCCCAGAAACATCAGCAAAGTATTCAAAGCATTAATAAAAGGCTTAAGGATTGTAGCCAGTTATTAGACGACGCTTAATATTTTTGTTCTTTAAAACAAGATAAATATTTACCTACAATAATTCTAACACATTAAGTAAACTCAACGCTTATATTATTACCGAGTAAAAGTCCATTCTATGGCGTGCCGTTTTTTACGGATTACAGAAAATGGAAATCAGCTCAAATCGTGTTGATTAGGAGTTTACTCTTAATACTTAAGAATTGTTGTAGGTTTTTAAATTAAAAAAAAAGAATAAATAGATAAATTAAAATATGACAGCAATAACCATTATTATAGGAGTAGTTGCCTTGATAGCAGGAGCATTGGGAGGGTTTTTATTCTCTAAAAGTACCCTAAATACAAAAGCAAAGTACATTTTAGCGGATGCTCAAAAAAATGCAGAAACTACTATTCAAAAGGCAAAAGTAGAGGCGGAGGCCATTAAAAAGGAAAAACATCTACAGGCGAAAGAAAAGTTTTTGGAACTCAAAGCTAAACACGATGAAAACATCAGACTTAGAGAAAAGAAAATCCAAGATACCGAAAAAAGAGCCAAAGACAAAGAATCTAAGCTGAATAAAGAGCTCAGTAAAACGGCTCAGTTAGAGAAAAAACTGAATAAACAAATTTCAGATTACGGTAAAAAGCACGACATAATGGATTCTAAAATGAAAAAAATAGATGAAATTACCAGTCAGAAAGTGGATATTTTGGAAAAAGTAGCCAATTATTCCGCAGAAGATGCTAAAAACGAATTGGTAGAGACAATGAAAGCCGAGGCTAAAACCAAAGCTCAAGCTCATATTCAAACCATTATGGAAGAGGCAGAATTGAATGCCAAAACGGAAGCTAAAAAAATAGTAATTCAGACCATTCAAAGAATTGGAACAGAACAGGCCATCGAGAATTCGGTATCTGTATTCAATATTGAATCCGACGATATCAAAGGTAGAATTATCGGAAGAGAAGGACGAAATATTAGGGCTATTGAGGCAGCAACGGGAGTGGAAATTATCGTAGATGATACGCCAGAGGCAATTCTTTTGTCTTGTTTTGACCCTGTGAGAAGAGAGATAGCGAGATTATCGCTACATCGTTTAGTTACCGATGGAAGAATTCACCCAGCGAGAATCGAGGAGGTAGTCAATAAAACAAAAAATCAAATCGAGGAGGAAATTATTGAAGTTGGAAAAAGAACCATTATTGATTTAGGTATTCATGGATTACACCCAGAATTGGTAAAAGTAGTCGGAAGGATGAAATACCGTTCTTCTTACGGACAAAATCTATTACAACACTCTCGAGAGGTAGCTCATATTGCAGCAACAATGGCAGCGGAATTAGGATTGAATGTGAAATTAGCCAAAAGAGCAGGGCTTTTACACGATATCGGAAAAGTACCAGAGCAAGAATCAGAACTTCCTCACGCTTTATTAGGAATGCAATGGGCAGAGAAATACGGCGAAAACAAAGAAGTGATTAATGCCATTGGAGCTCACCATGACGAAATTGAAATGACTTCTTTATTATCACCGATTATTCAGGTGGCAGATGCTATTTCAGGAGCAAGACCAGGGGCAAGACGACAAGTTTTAGAATCTTATATCCAAAGATTAAAAGATTTAGAAGCCGCAGCAATGAGTTTTGATGGGGTGTCGAGTGCTTATGCTATTCAGGCAGGTAGAGAATTGAGGGTAATGGTAGAAAGCGAAAAAGTAAATGACGAAATCGCCGCACAATTATCTTATGATATTTCGGAGAAAATTCAAAACGAAATGACCTATCCAGGGCAGGTGAGAATAACCGTAATTAGAGAAACAAGAGCAGTTAATATAGCGAGATAATAAAATAAGAACAACCGAGAACCAAGAGTCAAGAACCAAGAATAAGGAGGAGTGAAATCGTCTTACATCTTGATTCTTGACTCTTGGTTCTAAAAAAAAGAGTATGAAAAAAGTAATTAATTTATTTGATTTTAGGCAGAAGGTCAATTACGGAACAGAAATTTTATCAGGACTAACGGTTGCTTTGGCATTGATTCCCGAGGCCATCGCCTTTGCTTTAATTGCAGGACTGAATCCACTTACAGGATTGTACGCTGCATTTAGTATTGGTTTGGTAACTTCCATTTTGGGAGGAAGACCAGGGATGATTTCAGGGGCAACAGGTGCTGTGGCCGTCGTTTATTTAGGACTAATAACCGTTCTGAAAACCGCTAACCCATCTATTAGTGTAGAAGAAATTACCGAAAATGTCTTTGCGGTGGTGATAATGGCAGGGATTATTCAAATTTTAGCGGGAGTTTTTCGTTTAGGGAAATTCATTCGTTTAGTTCCTCATTCGGTGATGTTTGGTTTTGTGAATGGATTGGCGATTGTGATTTTTATGGCTCAGTTTGATTCCTTTAAAATTGATGGAAATTGGATGCAAGGAACCGACCTATATATTATGTTGGGCTTAACTTTACTCACGATGCTGATTATTTGGCTTTTACCAAAATTAACGAAATTAGTTCCGTCATCTTTAGTGGCGATTATTGTCGTTTCGGCGATTGTATTATTGGGAAATATAGAAACCAAAACTGTGGGTGATTTAGTAGAAGGAGGATTACAAGCTGGTTTCCCACCATTTCATATTCCAGAAGTTCCATTTAGTTTTGAAAAATTAATTCAGTTATTACCCTATGCTTTTATCGTGGCAGGAGTAGGACTGATAGAAAGTTTATTAACCTTAAATTTAATAGATGAAATTACCCAAACGCGTGGGCAAAGTAATAAAGAATGTGTGGCTCAAGGAACGGCAAATATCGTTACAGGATTGTTCTCAGGAATGGGAGGTTGTGCGATGATTGGGCAGAGTTTAATCAATATTTCTTCGGGAGCGAGAGCAAGATTGTCGGGTATCGTGGCATCTGTTGGTTTATTAATGTTCATTATGTTTGGTGCCAATATTATTGAAAAATTACCAATGGCGGCTTTGGTAGGAGTAATGTTTATGGTGTCTATCGGAACATTTGAATGGGCGAGTTTAAAGATTTTTGGGAAAATGCCTTGGCACGATATTGTGGTCATGATTGTAGTGATTTTAATTACGGTATTTATGCACAATTTAGCATTGGCAGTATTGGTAGGAGTTATTATTTCTGCATTGGTTTTTGCTTGGGATAATGCAAGGAGAATTAGGGCGAGAAAATATATAGATGATAAAGGTATTAAACATTATGAGATTTATGGTCCCTTATTTTTCGGTTCTACGACGGCTTTTGGAGAAAAGTTTGATGTTCAAAATGACCCAAAGGAAATCATTATTGATTTCGCTGAAAGTAGGGTAGCCGATATGTCGGCAATTGAGGCTTTGGATAAAATCACTAAAAAATATAAAGAGGCTAATAAAATAGTGCATTTAAGACACCTGAGTAAAGATTGTGCGAAGTTGTTAAGCAATGTAGAAGCGATTATCGATGTGAATATCTTAGAAGATCCCGATTATAAAGTAATGCTGGATAAGTAAATTTGTAGGATTTGGGAATTAGGATTTAGGGATTGGAAATGAGAAAAGTCTTTTAAGTCGTATTTAGAGCAATTATTCTAACTCCTAACGCCTATTACCTAACCCCTAAATAAAATGAAAAAAGTATATTATTTAAAGACTTGCAATACTTGTAAGCGTATCATGTCCGAGTTTGATTTATCGGATTGGGAATTGAGAGAATTGAAATCTGAACCATTAACTGAAAAGGAATTAGAAGAAATGCGAAAGATGACTAATTCTTATGAGGGATTATTCAGCAAGCGTTCCACTCAGATTAGACAGCGGGGAATAGATACCAAAACTTTAACCGAAAATGATTTTAAGGAATTATTATTAGACCATTATAGTTTCTTAAAGCGACCTGTTTTTATAACAGATAATGAAATTTTCATTGGTAATGCTAAAAAAAACATAGAAAAAATAAGAGCATTTTTAGCCTAAATATTTGCAGGTTAAAAAAAAAATATTAACTTTGGAGCAATAATAAAAAAAATATATAGTATTATGAAGAAATTAATTTTATGTGGTGTTTTAGCACTATCGATGTTAGGAGTTCAGTCTTGTAGAAAAGATGATAACGGTGGTGGAGATACTCCAACGCCACCGCCAACACCAACGCTTACATCTAAAGTTACTTATGATGGGCAAGACTATCAGTTGGATACTACTGCTGCTCAAGTAACTGGTAATCAGGAAGGACAAGTGGTTGGATTTACAATCCAAGATGCTAATGGAAATGATATAACAGCAACAAGATGGATTATATCTTCTTGGAATGGAGATTTGGATAATATACAAAATTCTGAAAACTATGCAGAAACTATTGTTTATGTACCAGTAGATGGACAGGATATTGTACATCCACAAGATGCTCAGACTATTTACGGAGCAGGATTTGGATTATTTGCAGGTAATGCTACTGAGCCAGTTGATTTAGGAGATATTTCAGCTGTTACTTTGAATATTGAGTCTGCAGCATATCCAGAGCAAGGAAGTGAGGCGCCAGGAACCATCAAATATACTGCATCTGTAGAGGCTGCTAAGCCAGTTGAAGTATCTTTTAATGGAGATTTTTATGGACCATACATTTATAAGCTTCCAGCAGAAGAGGGAGGTTCAAGAAGAGCACCTAAATCTATCGACAGAACTGTTGTTAACTTGAAAGACTTAAAATTAGCAAAATAATGATTGTTAATTATTATTAAATGTAAAAAATCACCTAAATTTATTTGGGTGATTTTTTTTGGTATATATGTTAAGGAATACAAAAGAGGTCGCCTCAATTTTTTAGACGACCATTATTGGTATAAAAGGTTTCATTCTAATCTTTAAACTCACTAATGAAGTGAAGTTTAATATTTGGGAATTTCTGTTCTGTCATTTGAATAGTGAACGCAGAATCGGCTAAGAATACCAATTGGTTATATTTGTCTCTGGCTAAAAACCTTTGCTTTAGCTTTTTAAATTCTGCAAATTCCTCCGAACTTTCATCGGCTTCTATCCAACAAGCTTTGTGAATTGATAGAGGTTCATAAGAACATTTAGCTCCGTATTCGTGTTCCAAACGATATTGGATGACTTCGTATTGTAATGCTCCAACCGTACCGATAATCTTTCTTCCGTTCATTTCCAAAGTAAATAACTGAGCCACACCTTCGTCCATTAATTGGTCAATTCCCTTGGCTAATTGCTTGGCTTTCATTGGGTCATTATTATTGATATAACGGAAATGCTCTGGAGAGAAGCTCGGTATTCCTTTGAACTGCAATTTTTCTCCTGCCGTTAAAGTATCTCCAATTCTAAAGTTTCCTGTGTCGTGTAGCCCCACAATATCTCCAGGGAAACTTTCATCCACTACTGCTTTTTTATCTGCGAAAAAGGCATTTGGAGAGGAGAATTTTACTTTTTTATTTTCCCTTACTAAAAGATAATTTTCATTTCGTTTAAATGTCCCTGAAACAATTTTCACAAACGCCAATCGATCTCTGTGTTTAGGGTCCATATTGGCATGAATTTTAAATACAAAACCTGTGAATTTTGCTTCTTCGGGTTTTACGATTCTCGTATCACTTTCTTTGGGTTGAGGCATTGGAGCGATTTCGATAAAGGCATCTAATAATTCTCTAACTCCAAAATTATTCAATGCAGAACCAAAAAATACAGGTTGTAAGTTTCCTTTTACATACTCTTCTTTATTGAATTGAGGATAAACGGTTTCTATCAATTCCAGTTCCTCACGCATGGTATTGGCTGGTTCTTCGCCGATGATTTCATCAATTTTGGTATCATTAATATCATCAAAAGTGATTGAATCTCCTACCTTTTGCTTTTTTTCTTCTAAAAATAATTGAATATTTTTCTCCCAAATATTATAAATACCTTGAAAATCAGCTCCCATTCCGATAGGTAAAGAAAGTGGCGTAACCGTCAGTCCTAATTTTTGCTCTACTTCGTCCAAAAGATCAAAGGCATCTTTTCCTTCTCGGTCTAATTTATTGATGAAAACAAGCATTGGGATATTTCTCATTCTACAAACCTTAACGAGTTTTTCGGTTTGTTCCTCGACTCCTTTGGCAACATCTATTACAACGATTACCGAATCTACGGCGGTTAAAGTTCGGTAGGTGTCTTCTGCAAAATCTTTATGCCCGGGTGTGTCTAAGATATTGATTTTATGATTTTTATATTCAAAAGCTAAAACGGAAGTCGCTACGGAGATTCCTCTTTGTCTTTCTATTTCCATAAAATCCGAAGTCGCCCCTTTTTTAATCTTATTAGATTTTACGGCTCCTGCTTCTTGGATGGCTCCACCAAAGAGTAAGAGTTTTTCTGTTAAGGTTGTTTTCCCTGCATCGGGGTGAGAAATAATTCCAAATGTTTTTCTTTTTTGTATTTCTTGTAATAAATCTGCCATAAAAAAAATTCTGACTGCAAAAATAAGGTTTTTGTATTAATTGTACCAATCTAACTTTAGTCTGTGAAATGCTATTATTGGGAATAAACTCTCGATAAGTCTGGTAGGGCAAAATCATACTTTATTAAAATATGTTAAAAATAATCAAATTTATATTAATACATTAGATAACAGGCACTTAATGACTAAATATTCATTCTTTTGTCTTGAAACAAAAGAACCAAAAATTCAAGACTGCGGAAATTCGGCTAAAAATAAAGTTCAAAATCTAAAATTTCTAAAACTTGCCCCACCGCTTTTCCCCTCGCTTGCATCGAACACAAGAAATTTTTTAACGATTTTAAACTTTATTTTCTTAACGCCGACATTTCCGAGGTCGTTTTATCAGCGTTAAAATCTAATACATTCAATAAAATACTTATTGATAATGTTTTAACTCTAAATCAAATGCTACAAAAGTATGATTCCGCCCTAATAAGTTTAGTACCAACAAGTATTTAATTCGAAAAAAAATCATACCTTTAAGGCTTTAGTGAAAAATAATAATCAATGAATCAACTTTTTAGGAGAAAACAATACGACTTGGAAAATCATCAAACAGGATTGAATAGAGTTTTAGGCATTTGGGATATTGTATTTTTTGGACTGGCAGCTATTATTGGAGCGGGAAGTTTTAGTAGTTTGGGAGAAGCTGTTTTTAAAGGTGGTCCAGGGGTTATTTCGCTTTATATTATTTGCGGATTAGCTTGTGGATTTACCGCCATGTCTTATGCTGAATTTGCCAGTAGAATTCCCACAGCGGGTTCGGCTTATACCTATGCTTATGCCAGTTTTGGAGAACTAATAGCGTGGGTGATTGGTTGGGCATTGATTATGGAATATTCTTTTGGAAATATCTATGTGGCTTTTTCTTGGAGCGATTATTTTACTTCTTTTTTAGATCGATTGGGTTTACATATTCCAGAATACTTCAGTACGAGTTACCCTGAAGCCCAAAAAGCATTTCTTAACCATTCTGAAAATAAAGAACTTATAAGAGCATGGGAAAACGCTCCGATAGTGGGCGGAATGAAATTGATTTTGGATATTCCTGCTTTGATGATTAACCTATTCATCACGATTTTGGTGTATTTAGGAGTGAAGGAAAGTAAGAATTTTAATAATCTATTGGTGATTTTAAAAATCGCTGTGATTGCTTTAATTATAGGAGTTGGTATTTTTTATATTAATACAGATAATTGGTTGCCAACCAATAATGAAGGGATTACTTCTTTTATGCCGAACGGTTTCTCGGGGGTTATGTCTGCTGTTTCGGGTGTTTTCTTTGCCTATATCGGGTTTGATGCCTTGAGTGTGCTTTCCGAAGAAACGAAAAATCCACAAAAAAATCTTCCACGAGGAATGATGATTTCTTTGGTGTTAAGTACGCTTATTTATATCGTACTGACTTTAATTTTAACAGGAATGGTAGATTACCGAAAATTTGATGGAGTAGGAGATCCGCTTTCCTTTATTTTTGCTCCCGAAAATGCAAATGCTCCATTAATGGAATTCATTGTTTCGGTTACAGCGATTATTGCCATCACTTCGGTATTATTGGTTTTTCAGATGGGGCAACCGAGGATTTGGTATGCGATGAGTAAAGATGGGCTGATGCCAAAACGATTTTCTAAAATTCATCCTCGATACAAAACGCCATCTTATGCGACGATTATCACAGGACTTGCAGTAGGGATTCCAATATTATTTACAGATAAAAAATTCATATTAGATTTTACGAGTATCGGGACCATTTTCGCTTTTGTATTGGTAAATGGAGGGATTTTATTAATGCCCGAAAAAATAAAAGTAAAGGGAAGGTTTCATATGCCTTATATCAATGCTCAATGGATTTTCCCTATCCTTTTTATTGGAGGTTTGATAGGTTTTTATCTTTGGATTCCTGATTTTTTCCATCATTTAATGGATTGGAATGATCCTCACGAAGGTGAATTTAGATTATCTATTTTTATTTATTTACTAATGAATTTGGTGTTAATGTTATTTTCTTTCCTAAAAAAATGGTCTTTAATTCCACTTTTAGGATTGAGTTCTTGTCTGTATTTATTAACAGGTATGACCCACGAAAATTGGTTTTGGTTTGGTGTTTGGTTTGCCATTGGTTTAGTGCTTTACTTCGTCTATGGGTACAGGAAAAGTAAATTAGCCAAATAATATAAAGTGTTGATTTATAATATGTAATCCATTAAAAAAAAATTGTATATCAGTTCAATTAATCTACAACTTATCAAAGACTAGTTGTAGATTTTTTATTGTTTTACACTGAGTTAAAAAAGCGCTGATATATTGATTTAGTGAATCATTGTACACCAAATTACAGTTGGTAAGAATAAAAAAAATACTACTTTGTTTTGCATATTACCAAAACTTTTTTATATCTTTGCATTATCAAAGTTAAATACTAACACCTAAATTTTAGATATATGAAGAAAGAAAATACCAAAGCACAGATGAGAAAGGGCATCTTGGAGTTTTGTATTTTGAGTTTGATTAGTCGCAAAGAAATGTATGTTTCCGATTTAATTGCTGAACTCAAAAAAGGAGAACTAGATGTCGTAGAAGGAACACTTTACCCACTTTTGACAAGATTAAAAAATGGAGAATTTTTATCTTATCGTTGGGAAGAATCTACAGGAGGGCCGCCAAGAAAATATTATCAACTGACAGATAAAGGCGAAGAATTTTTAAAAGAACTCGCTCAAACTTGGCAAAAACTAAACGAATCCGTAAATAAAATCACTCAACAATCTTAAAAAACTATTATTATGAATAAAACAGTATCTATTGCATTGGCAGGTTTTTCTTTTATGATAGAAGAACATGCTTATATAAAATTAAATGATTACCTAAAGGCTTTACGAAATTCATTAGAACCGAACGAAGCAGATGAGGTAATGAATGACATCGAAATAAGAATCGTGGAGATTCTCAAAGATAATACTTCTAAAAGAGAAGTGGTGAATGATGCCGATATAGAAGAAGTTATCAGTAGAATTGGGAAGCCAGAAGAAATAGAAGAGCAAGAAGAAGCGTATTATTCCCAAGGGAAGTCTAAAGCTACATCTACCGAGAAAAAACAACTTTTCCGAGATCCAGAAAGACAAAAAGTAGCAGGAGTTTGTGCTGGTTTGTCACATTATCTTGGTTTGGATATGACGTTAATTAGATTAGTTTGGGTATTAGGACCGATTGTTTTAAATATTATTCTAGAGACAATGGGTTTTAAAGACAATGGAGTAATTCCTTTGGCTTTAATTACCTATATTATCCTTTGGATTGTACTTCCGAAAGCAAAAACAGCATCGGATTTCTTGAAAATGAAAGGAGAACCACTCAATTTCGATAATTTGAAAAAAGAGTCCAGTAAAATTATTGAGTTTGCGAATGAATCTGCTGAAAAAGTAGGAAAAGCCTATGATAAAAATAAAGTCATTATCAATCAAACAGGTGATAGTATCGGTAATATTTTCCGTTATTTCTTTGGTGGAATATTTGCCTTTATAGCGATTAGTTTGATATTAGGGTTATTCAGTGTGCTTACCTATTCTTCTAATAATTGGAATTTTGTCAATAATTTAGATTTCTTTTTAGATTTATCCATCTATTTTAAATGGGTGACTATTGTCTTTGTTGTTATTTCTGTATTAGTGCCTATTTTATTATTCACTTATTTAGCCATTAAATTATTATCTCCAAAAACAAGATTAAATTATGTCGGATATGTATTTGGTGGATTAATTCTACTTTGGATAGGACTAGTTATTTTCCTTGGATTTACTGCATTTGACCGATTCGAAAACACCTATTCTGGTACGAAAACAGAAACTGAAAATATTGCCATTAATACCACATCGGACAGTCTTATCCTTAGTAAAAGAAATGTGGATATTCCTGAAAATTATAAGGCCTATTGGAATCATATTTTCTCTGACAAAAAAACGGTTTATAAAAGAAAAAGACATACTTATATTGAAGTGATAAGAAAGGATAATGTAAAGCCTTATTTGGTGATTAACAAAAAGGCAAGTGGATATAATAAACCTTTGAATATGGTGGTACCTATTAGGATTCAGGATAATAAAATTGAATTACCCAATTATATTCATTACCCTTATGAGCATCGACTCAGAAATCATCGTGTACATTACGAACTGGTTGTTCCAACCTCTACAAAAATCATCAATGAAGGAGAATATATTGATGTTGATGACGAAAACGAGGAAGATGAAGGTGAGGAAGATGAGGTGAAGTCTGATTTTAAACTCAATATCAATGGTAAAAAAATTGAGTTCAGTTCTGATGACGAAGACCACATCATTATTGATGGTGAAAAATTACCGAAAAAAGAAGCAGAAAAAATATTAGAAAAAGAAGACATTGACCTTGATGATATCAAAAACTTTAATCTTAATATAGATGGAGAAAAAGGGAAAATTTCTATTGAAACAAAATAATTATTTTTGAAATATTCCATTATATTTATTTGTTCAATTGAAATAATAATAATATATTTGTCTTTAGTTTAACTATTAAAAAACACTAAATTATGATACAATTTGTTTTAAAAATGATGTTTAACATCATGGATTTCATTCTCAATTTATTTTAAGATCAAAACTTTTCTTTAATCACTTTTAAATTTTTAATTATTCAAAAAGCACAATTCTTTTTTAAGATTGTGCTTTTTTGTGTATCTTTACCCTCCCAATTAATAAGGGGATAATACTCAACTTTAAACCTTGAAAATGAAAAAAATTATAGCAAAATTAATGCTCAAAATATTGGGTTGGAAAATTGTTCTACATGGGGACACCGACAATTTGGATAGATGTATTTTAACGACAGCTCCTCATACCCATAATATTGATTTTCTATATGGAAATCTATGCTATATGGTACTGGATAAAAAGTTGAAAGTTATCATCAAAGACCAGCATACAAAGGCGTGGTACGGATGGTTCATTAAAGCGATGGGCGGAATTGGGATAGACCGTTCTCAAAAAAATAATTTGGTGCAGTTTGTCGCTGATGAATTTAAAAAAGATGATTTCAGCTTGGTCATTACACCAGAGGGAAAAAGAAAAAGAGCGGATAAATGGAAAAAAGGGTTTTATTATATGGCGAAAGCAGCGAAAGTTCCTATTGTACTTGCCTGCGGAGACTTTAAAAGAAAAATCATCTATATAGGCTATCATATTCCTTATGAAAGAATTGAAAAAGAACCTTATGAAGTGATTTTGAAAGAAATAGAAACCTATATTAACAAATACGATATACAAGGAAAAATACCTGAATATTATAATCGTGAATTAAAATAAAAAAATGACAGCAGAAAGAAAAAAAGAGATTTTAGACCAATTGAATAACTGGGGGAACGTTACTTTAGCTCAAACATTAAATATCGTTTTTACCGATGTTACCGAAAACACCCTGTCTGCTACAATGCCTGTTCATCCTCCTACTCATCAGCCTTATGGGATTTTGCATGGTGGTGCAAGTTGTGCTTTAGCAGAGACTTTGGGGTCTTGCTTATCCTACATTCATGTGGATATTACGAAGGAAGTACCTGTGGGAACGAATATCAATTCTAATCATTTACGAGCCAAAAGAACAGGTACGGTTACTGGAAAGGCATCTTTTATCAGAAAAGGAAATACAATGCATGTTTCAGAAATTGAAATTCGTGATGAAAAAGGACACCTTATTAATCATACAACGATGACCAACAATATTATTCCGAATAATAAATTAGCATAAATGATTATTTTTAGACTTCCTTTCGGGCAAGAAATATATACGATTGAGGAAAAATCGAATGGACATTTTCCCGTTGTATTTTTTGGCTTTGATAAAAAAATCCAAATTCCTTTTGAAGGAAATATCGTCGAATATCAAGGGGATATTAATTTAAATACCAATCATCTCTCGCCCATTACTCCTAAAATTACTGAAATTCAACAAGAGGAATACTTCAATAAGATTGATGAAGTTGTGGAGTTTATTAAGGGAAATCAACTTCAAAAATTGGTTTTTTCAAGAAAGAAAGTCATTGAGAATTTTAATAAAATTGATTTAACCGAAAGCTTTGAAAATCTTTGTGAAAGTTATCCTAATGCATTGGTGTATTTATTTCAAAAGGAAAATCAATGTTGGCTTGGAGCATTTTCGGAATTATTAGGGAAATATCATCATGATACGCAGGTTTTTGAAACGATGAGTTTGGCAGGGACGCTTCCCAAAGAAGAAGCATGGACAAGGAAAGAAATCGAAGAGCAAAAACCTGTAACGGAATATATTGAAGGAATTTTATCTCAGTATGATGCAGTCGAAAAGTCGGCAACTTACGATCATATTTCTGGGAAAATAAAACATTTAAGAACAGATTTTAAAACAAAAATTAAAGAAGAAGAGGTCGAAAAAGTAATCAATTTACTCCATCCAACGCCTGCTGTTTGTGGTATTCCCAAAGATCTTTGTCAAAAAGCCATTATAGAATTTGAAAAACATGACCGAGAATTATATGCGGGATATAGCCGAATAAAACTCAACGGAATAACCTATTTTTTCGTGAATCTTCGTTGTGCTAAATTTCACCAAAATGAAGCTCATTTGTTTGTCGGTGGAGGAATCACCTCAGAAAGCAACGCCCAAAAAGAATGGCGAGAAACCGAATTAAAGTCTCATGCCATTTTAGATAATTTGTCTTTTATAGAGCAATAACAAAATATTGATAAACCTCTATTTAAGTAGCTTAATCAGTACCTTGTTTTTATTAAAAGTATATTGCTTCAAACTCTGCCAAAGGTGCTTTCTTTCCTATATTTAACATTAAATTATCACCGTTGATGGTATAATGATCCGTTAATTCAAAAACCTTAAGAAATTTAGATTCGTTGATCTCCACATCTGGACAGGCACGTAGTGTAGAAAGCAGATTGTTAAACTTTATTCTTGACTTGCCTTTTTCCAATTTGTAATTGCCATAAAATGAGTTACATCCAGCGAAACCCTCTATTGTTCCATTATCTCGAATAATGAAGTATTGTTCTCGCTCTTGATTGGCAACCATTTCTACTTTTTTTCCTTCCAATTTTTTTAGTTTCCAATATTTATTGACAATATCTTCTTCTTTCTCTTTTATAAAAACAGCCAAAGGAGTTCTTTTTCCAGCAAGGTTGAGCATTAGTTTGTTCTCTGAAATGCTAAAGTTATTAGCGGTTTCTAGGGTTTTGTTAAATTCGGTTTCGCTCCAATCTTGATTGTTACAAGCCAATCGAGTAGAAGTAATATTTGAAAATGAAATCTGAAATTTATGGGAAATATTATAATTTCCCATAAGCCGATTACAAGCATTTGAACCAATCAGTTTTTTATCTTTTTTGGATAGTAAAAAATGTACTTTTCCATCAACTGATTTTGGAATAGGTTTGCCATCAAATTCTATGAGTAACCAACGGATATCTTCAATTTTAGATTTTTCCATACTTGATAATGTTGGTATTTTTTTTTGAGTATTGCAACTTGCAAAGGTTATTAATATCAGTCCGATGATTAGATTCTTCATATTTGATTGGTTTCTAAAACAACTAAAACTATGGACTCGAAAGCCCACAGTGGTTGTAATGAGGTTAACGGTAAGGATACATTTAATTTTCGCTTAGATTCAAAATTCTAAGGGGGAAAAGTTCTAATTTAAATTACAAGTCTAAAACAGGAGCTAATATTTTCTCCATTTTCTTTTTTACTTGTGAAACAGAACCTCTATAGTTATTGATTAATAAAGAGAAAACCAATGTTTCACCTTTATTGGTTTTAATATAACCTGCCAAAGTTTTCACTCCTCTTAGGGTTCCAGTTTTAGCAAATACTTGTCCGTTTCCTGTTGTTTTAAACATTCGTCTTAGTGTTCCAGATTGTCCACCAACAGGCAACGAATTGAATAATTCTGGAAAATGTTTTTCGTCCATTAAGTTGGATAAAAATTTGGCATGAGCAATAGGAGATACTTTATTTTTCCTCGAAAGCCCACTTCCATCATGATAATTGAAACCATCCAAATGGAAACCTTCTTCCGTTAAATGTTCTACAACGGCTTGTCTTCCAGATGATTTTGTTTGGTCACCATAAGTGTAAAAACCTGATGCTTTCATCAATGCTTCTGCCAAAGCGTTATCACTTCTTTTATTGGTATAGAAGATAATATCTTCTAATCTCGGAGATTCATAAACCGTAATTTTTTTCCTTGCTTCTGGGTTGATGTCTGCATTTTTAGCTAAGACTTTTCCTGTAACGCCTATTTTTCTTCGGATTAAATTTTTCCTTAAAGCATTGGCTAAATAATAAGGTGGAACCGATATTTTGGTGGTATATTCCTGAGGTTGATAATTGTTACTTAAAACAATTCTATTGGTAATAGGAGAGATGTAAAAAAAGGTTTTTTGTTTTTTGAAAGGACTACGGCTAAGCGTTTTCTTTTCTCCCGAATTTCCAATGATAGGTGTTGAACCTACAGGTAAATAATAATGTTTTGTATTTAACCAAACGATATTTTTGGGTAAAAACCTTGCTTTATTCTTCTTAAAAAAGGCATTTTGGATAAAAATATCACCATTCACTTTTGTAATTCCTTTTTCGGTCATTGCATAGATGAAGTCATTGATGATTTCGCCATATTTGTACGCTCCAGCTTTTCCTGTTCCTAAACTTGGGTCACCACTTCCAACGATATAAAGATTACCGTTCAAAACACCATTTTCATCAATTTCTCCCGAATGTTCCAATTGGGTATGCCAAACAAAATTTTTCCCCAAAAGGTCAAGAATGGTTTCGGTCGTTAATAATTTGGTAGTGGATGCAGGAGTAAAAGCATCTTGTTCATTATAAGAATTAATGATTTTCTCTCTTTTGGGATCGTACACCACGAATCCCCAGTGGGCATTTCTTAAAACAGGATCTTTTTTGATTTTTTCAATCGTTTCATCTACGATTTCTTTACTCGTTAAAACTTTCTCAACGACCTGTACACTATCTTTTGACTTTTTGATTTTAATTAAATTGGGAGTGTAAATTGCTCCCAGTTTGCCAATTCTTTTTTTCGTCTGAGCAGAGGAAAAAGAAAGGAATATAAAAGAAAAAAATAATGTATAATAAGTGAATTTTCTCATAAATCTGTATTCGATGTTGCAAAGTAATGAATTTATTCCAAAAATGAAGCCAAAGTCGATTTTAAATAATATAAAAAAAGTGTTAAAGTTTGTTAAAAGTCAACGATTATCCTCTTTCTAAGGGTTTTATAACCAGAAATTTCATCCAATTCGGCTAAACTTTGTAAGATTAAATTTTTATACAATTGGTATTTTTTTCCTTTGGGTAATTTCAATAAAACTTGATATTGATACATTAGATTTATCCTTGCAATTGGTGATTTCTCGGGACCAAAAATACAAGCTTCAGGCAGGTATTTCCTTAGGACAGAACCCAAAAATTGCGATGCTCGATTTACTTTATCTTCTTTCCTGTGTTTGAGTTCTATTAAAATCATTTTTGTAAAAGGCGGATAATGAAACTTTTTTCGTTCGTCCAATAAATATTGATAAACACGATGAATTTCATTTTTTTTAATCAGTTGAAAAACAATATGTTCTGGGTTGTAAGTTTGAATGTAAACTTTTCCTTTCCCCGAAACTCTTCCTGCTCTTCCTGATAATTGTGTAATCAGTTGATAAGCCCTTTCTTCGGCTCTATAATCCTGAACATAAAGCAGTTGGTCGGCTCTTGGGATACCAATAATCTCAATATCATCAAAGTCTAAACCTTTGGAAATCATTTGTGTACCTACAATAATATCCGTTTCTTTATTGTCTATTTTTTCATATAATTTTTCGTAGGCAAATTTTTTCCTCATCGAATCAATATCCATTCTATCTACTTCTGCTTCGGGTAATAGGTGTTTTAATTCTTCATGGATTTGCTCTACGCCTACGCCTTTTTCATTCAGGTTTTCAGAATGGCATTTAAGACAAGTTTTGGGTTTGGAAGCTCTTTGACCACAATAGTGGCACTTCATTTCGTGAGCCGATTTATGATAAGTCATCACTACATCACAATTACCGCAATAATTGACATGACCACAAGATTCGCATTCGATTACATTAGCATAACCTCTTCTATTATGCAATATCATCGCCTGTTTTTTGTTGGCTAAATTTTGTTTTAATTTATTTAATAAAATTTCGGAAAATTGACCACTTACTTTTTTCTCTTCGAGTTCTTTTTTGAAGTTAATCAATTCGTAAGTTGGTAAACTTACTTTTCCAAATCTTTCGTTCAGTTCTACAAGGGCTAATTTTCCCTGCTGAGCCAAAAAATAGGTTTCCAAAGATGGCGTTGCCGAACCAAAAATCACCTTTGATTGATAATGTTTTGCCAAAATATGTACCGCATCTTTAGCATTAAAATAAGGGCTTACTTCCTTCGGGCGGTAAAGCGAATCGTGTTCCTCATCAACGATAATTAACCCTAAATTTTCATAAGGTAAAAACAGCGCATTTCTGGTACCGATAAGGATTTTAATTTGATGGCGTTTGATTTTCCGCCAAACTTCCACCTTCTCAAAGTCCGTTAGTTTTTGATGATAAAAGCCCAATTTGTCGCCATACTTTTTCTCTAACCTCAGTGTGATTTGTTTTGTGAGGGCAATTTCGGGTAAGAGCAACAAAGCACATTTTCCTTCGGCAATGGTATCTTCTATTTTCTGCAAATAAATATGCGTTTTTCCCGACGAAGTTACACCTTGCAATAATACATTTTTTTGATTTTCAAAAGCTTGATTAATTTCCGAAATGGCATTTTGTTGAGCCTCAGTTAGGCTTTCAACTTCTTCGATTTCACCATCATAAGTTGGTAATCTATCTTGCTCAAGTAAATATTCGGTGACCCACTTTTTTTGGACCAAAGATTTTAATTGAGCATAAGAAAATGCACCATTTTCAAAAATACTCGATTTTTTAATCGGTTGGTCAGGTTTTTCGGTTTGTAATTCAACCAAATGCAGAAAAAGGGCTTGTTGTTTTTTTGCTCTTTTAAGTTGTAATAAATATTCAGGAAGTCGGTTTAAATCCACTTCTTCCTCGTTGATTTTTAGGTAGGTAACTTCTTTGGCTTTGTATTTTTCAGCAATTTTTTCATGCACTTCGATATACCCCAAACCTATCAACGACTGAATGGTTTTAACAATGTATTTTTTCGGAATAAAAGCCTCAATTTCGGACAAATTTACCAATTGCTTGACTTCCAATGCTTGCATTAGATAAATTTCATTGGCATCTAAAGGCTCGAAATCAATCTCTACATTAGGCTTTAGCTGTAAATAAGTTTCACTTTCCAATTTCAAAGAAGATGGAAATGCAAAACGATAAATTTCACCGATATTACACCAGTAATAATCAGAAATCCATTGCCAAAATTTCAATTGTTCTAATGGTAAAATGGGAATTTTGTCCAATAAGTTAATGATTTCTTTGGCAACAAAATTTTCGGGCTCTCGTTGATGAATTTCCGAGACAATTCCTGTATAGATTTTTTTTCCTCCAAAAGGAACCAAAACGCGCATTCCCAACTGAATGTTTTCCATTAAATCATCGGGAACTCTGTAAGTGAAAGTTCCTTTTAGGTTTAATGGTAAGATGACTTGTGCGAAATTCAATAAATGAAAATTTGTGGGTACAAAAATACGAAAAATACTTTTGCATATAATGCGTGGTATTAAACATCATATATACCCAACTGAATAGATATAAAAACAGTGTAAATCATATCTTTACACTGTTTTATTTTTGAATAAAGTATTGCTTATATGCCATTTTCTATTTTCAAATTCCCATCTGTAAGCATTACTATTCCCATAGCAAAAACTAACCAAACAAAACCATTGATTAACATTAGCTTGGGATTGGTAAGGGCATTTTTAAAGAATGTAAAAAATCCTATATTTACTGATAAATGAAATACTGTTGATGTTATAATATTATATTCGGTGTCTCTTAAAATCCAAGCGATTATTATGGAAGCTGAAACTGTGAAAATCAGAAAGCCTACCATGAACAATACTCCATTTTTATAATGTCCAATATGCCACATTCCCCAAATTATCCCAACAATAATTGAAGAAATTAATACTCCATTTTTTCTTTCCAAAATAGGCTGTAAAAAACTTCGCCAACCTAATTCTTCTCCTATTGAACCTATTAGCATACCAATGAGTATTACAGAGAACAATGAAGATAAACTATCCGTTCTTTCTATTTTTACTCCTACTAATTTTCCTATAAAAAATGAAATCAAAATTAAGCAAAAAGGCAACACCAATGCCAACAATGATTTAAAAGTAATTACCTTATCAAACTGAAAACCAATCGGGATCCGCAAATCTTTGTACAGTAGCATCATTACTAAAAATCCTATCATGGGAGCTAACTGTGGCAAAATGATTGTATTGAAATCAAGGTTGATTTTCTGTTGAAATGTAGCAAGCAATCCCGTTATTAGCAAAGTGATTAATGTAAACAATATTATCTTAAAAATCATATTTCTCACTTTGCTTATTCCTTGTTGTTTTTCACTAATGGTATATAATTTACAATCTTAAGTTATGACCATATATTATAACTTTAATTCAGCATTTATTTTTCTTACTGCTTGTGCGGAGGCTTCTAATTTTTCTTTTTCGGAATCTGTTAAAGGAATTTCAATAATTCTTTCGATACCATTTCTCCCTAGAATAACAGGCACTCCGATACAAATATCATTCAATCCAAATTCTCCTTCCAAATATACCGAACAAGGAATTTTCTTTCTATGATCGCATGCAATCGACTGTACAACCATAGAAACAGCTGCTCCCGGTGCATACCAAGCCGATGTGCCTAATAATTTAGTCAAAGTTGCTCCACCTACCTTGGTTTTTTCTACTACGTCATCTCTCACCTCTTTTCGTAATATATGCGTAATAGGAACACCATTTCTGGTTGCTTTACTCACTAAAGGAATCATTCCAGTATCACTATGAGCTCCAATAACCATTCCCTGAATATCAGAAATTGGACAGCGTATCGCTTCTGCTAATCGGTATTTAAACCTTCCAGAATCCAATGCACCTCCCATTCCTATGATTTTATTTTTTGGTAATCCAGACTTTTTATGAACTAAATAGGTCATTGTATCCAAAGGATTGGTAACGACAATAATAATTACATTTGGAGAGTGCTTCACGAGATTTTCCGCCACTCTTCTTACAATTCCTGCATTAATATCAATGAGTTGTTCTCTTGTCATCCCCGGTTTTCTTGGCATTCCGCTGGTAATCACGGCAATGTCAGAATTAGCAGTTTTGGTATAATCATTAGATACTCCTGTAATTTTAGTGTCAAATCTATTGAATGGTGCTGTTTGCATTAAATCCATCGCCTTTCCCTCTGCTAAACCATCTTGAATATCCAATAAAACAATTTCAGAACAAAAATCTTTAATCGCTAAATATTCTGTGCAACTTGCCCCTACAGCTCCTGCACCTACTACTGTTACTTTCATAATATCGTTTTTATTAGTTATTTCTAAGTACCAAAGTTACAAAATATATTCATTGGTTGGGTAAGGAATGATGTGAATTTTATCACTTTTCTTGTTCAAAGTAAAGACGGTAATATTTTCCTTTTTCGTTTTGCCCTTGCTCTATCATTTGCCTATCACCGTGAACATAGATGTGGAAATTTTTGTCTAATTTAATCACGCTTTTAAAATACCTTTGGTTTTTCTTCACTGCCGAATTATTAATTGGAAAATCTTCGGCGATGCTAATCTGACAGTCGCTTTCAAAATCACTTTTATAGTTCGAGAAACTCTCTATAATATGTTCATCTTCCAATACTTCTTGTGTGAAATCATCGTAATTGAATTCGTCTCTTTCCTTGAAGAAGTTAATGGATTTATTCAAAAAGTCGGCTTGGTCGGCTCGGCTAACTTCAAACTCTTCTGGCAACTGATTTACTACGAAATCTTTATAAACCGATAAGGTCTCTTGCGTATTGAAGTAATCATCGTTTCTTTGGGTAACTTTCAGAAATTCATCGAACCAATATTCGTCTCCTTTTTTGTTGTTATCTACAATTGATACTGCATAGCCTGTTTCTTTGCTGTGATTGTAGATGATGCAACCTTTATCTAATTTGGATAAACTAATTCCAAAATCTTGCTCTAAATTAAAAGATTGGTTTTGAGGTTGAATTTTTAGGAATGGATTTTTCCTTTCGGTCTTAAAAATACCAATAGCGTCTATCTTGTCGCCCTCTTCAGTTTCTTCGCCTTCAAAATAAACAATAAATAGTTCTCCTCCCATTATTCTTGGATTATTGGCACAATCAAAAAGGTGCTGAGCGATATTTTTACTTTCGAATAAGAAATTATCTTTGGTTTCAAAAATTTCTGAAACAGCACTATAAACAGGATTATGAACCAATAAAGAATCACTATGAAACTGAAATTGCTCCTCTGTTTTGAATGCCGAAAGGAAATAATTTTCTAATATTTCTTGCATTTCTTCTCCCAATTCCAACTCTTCTTCTGCCAAAAAAAGATTTTCCTGATTAATCTTATTACCTACTTTATGAACGATGATTTTTGAAAACATATTTAATTTTTTAGAGATGCAAATATAGGAAGAATTGTTGAGGTGGATATAAAATTTGTTTTGCTCTTGTCTTCAATTTGAAATCAATATCAAAAAAGGTTTTTGTATCTTCGTACCAAATTATCATTTTGATAGACACTTCTAAATATTATGTTTTTTATGACGGTGATTGTGGATTTTGTAATCATTGGGTGCAGTGGATTTTAAAAAATGATACTCAAAATCAGTTTTTATTTTCTGCCTTGCAATCGGAATTTGGGCAAGCGTTTTTAACCAAAAGAAACTTACCCAAAGCAAATTTTAATACCATTTATCTTTGGAAACCTAATGAATATTATTTTCAAAAATCAAAAGCCATTTTGAAAATCACCCATATCCTAGGAGGAAAATATAAAATGGTAAGTTGGTTAGGTTGCCTTCCTCGTTTTTTGACTGATATAGGCTATGATATTATTGCTAAAAATAGAATGAAATTAGCTTCACAAAAGTGTTATCTACCTACCAATGAAGAAAAAGAAAAATTTATTTAAAATCACTCGAAAAATCTTTATATTTGCAAAATATGGAATATAATACGGAAAGAACGCCACTACTAATGCCTGAATATGGAAGGATGATACAAAGTTTAGTGGAACAATGTAAAGCAAAAGAAAGTAAAGAAGAACGAACCAAAATGAGTAATGGCATTATTCGATTAATGGCATTAAAGAATCCTCATTTGGCCAATGGAAATAGTGACCCTCAAAAATTGTGGGATCATCTTCATATCTTGTCTGATTTCGAATTGGATATCGATGCACCTTATCCTGCTCCTACCAAAGAAGAATTGGCACAAAAACCCAAAAGAATGGAGTATCCCAAACTCCAAGGCGATTATAAATTTTACGGAAAAAGTATTCTTCAATTGATTGAAAAAGCCATTGAGCTAGAAGAAGGGGATGAAAAAGATGCCCTGATAGAAGTGATTGCCAACAATATGAAAAAATCATACAACATCTACAACAAAGAGCATGTAACCGATGATGTGATTTTTAGACACCTTAAAGATTTGTCCGAAGATAGATTAGATTTAACCAATATTGACTCTTTGGAAAAAAGTAAAATTTATCACAAAGCAGGAGGTCGTAATAACCGAAAAAATAATAACAACAATAATAACAGAAGACGATTCCAAAATAAAAACCGTAGAAAATAATGAGTGGAGCTTTCAAAATACGAGGAGGAAAAAAATTACAAGGAGAAATTACTCCACAAGGGGCAAAGAACGAAGCTTTACAAATTCTTTGTGCCGTTTTATTAACCAGTCAAGAAATCCGTATTCAAAATATTCCAGATATTCATGATGTTAATCGATTAATTGAAATTTTAGGTGATTTGGGTGTTAAAATTACCAAAAACGGAAAAGGCGATTATTCTTTCCAAGCCGATAATATCAATTTTGATTATATTACTTCCAAAGAATTTAAAAAAGATGGAGCCAGATTACGAGGTTCTATTATGCTTTTAGGTCCTTTATTAGCGAGATTTGGTGAGGCTTATATGCCTACTCCTGGTGGTGATAAAATAGGACGAAGAAGATTAGATACTCATTTTCAAGGTTTTGTGGAACTCGGTGCCGAATTTCAATTTGATGAAAAAGAACATCTCTATACTTTGAAAGCAGAAGAATTGCATGGGAAATTTATTCTTTTAGAAGAGGCTTCGGTAACGGGAACGGCAAATATTGTAATGACTGCCGTTTTAGCGAAGGGGAAAACCAGAATTTATAATGCTGCCTGTGAGCCTTATTTGCAACAATTATGCAAAATGCTCAACCGGATGGGAGCTAATATTACAGGCATTGGTTCTAATTTATTGACCATCGAAGGAGTTGAGGAACTGCACGGAACAGAGCATACGATGTTGCCCGATATGGTAGAAATCGGTTCTTGGATAGGTTTAGCGGCAATGACTAAATCCGAAATCACGATTAAAAATGTACATTGGAATCAGTTGGGGCTTATTCCTACTACTTTTCAGAAATTGGGGATTCAATTAGAAAAAAGGGGAGATGATATTTATATTCCAGCACAGGAAAATTATAAAATTCAAAAGTTTATTGATGGTTCTATTTTAACCATTTCCGATGCTCCTTGGCCAGGATTTACCCCTGATTTATTATCCATTATTTTGGTGGTAGCCACCCAAGCCAAAGGAACGCTTTTGGTTCATCAGAAGATGTTTGAATCTCGACTTTTCTTTGTAGATAAACTCATAGATATGGGAGCTCAAATTATCCTTTGCGACCCGCATAGAGCGACGGTGGTAGGGAATAATCAGGAAGAGCCTTTGCGTGGTACAGTAATGACTTCACCTGATATTAGAGCAGGAAATGCTTTGCTTATAGCGGCACTTTCCGCAGAAGGAACTTCTATTATCCATAATATTGAACAAATCGATAGAGGTTACGAAAATATCGACGGAAGATTAAAAGCTTTAGGAGCTGATATTCAAAGGATTTAGTTTAGGGATTAGGGTTTGGGAATTAGGGATTAGTTTTAAACCATTTTAAACCTTGAACAAAATTAAACAATAAGATAGGGATTAGGATTTGGGAATCAGATTTAGAAAAAAAATGAAAAAATTAAGTTATATTGTAGTATTCATATTTTTTGCTTTGGCAGGGAAAACCTTATTAGGTTTAGCCTCAATAGGAGGACTAGAGGAAGGATTAAGTTATCGTTTAGGTTGGGGAACAGCAAAAATACTAAGGGCGTTCTTTTATATAGTTACAGCAAAAATTATTTATAACCATTTAACAAGAAGGAAATTCGAACTTAGAGGATAGGAATTAGGACTTGGGAATTAGGGATTAGTTTTTAAACCTTAAACAAAATAAACAATATTGAACTTTCAATATCAAACACCATTAAATTATGCAAAATTATTTAGATTTACTTCAACATATTTTAGATAACGGAACCGATAAATCCGATAGAACAGGAACAGGTACGAGAAGTGTTTTTGGTTATCAGTTAAGGTATGATTTAGCCAAAGGTTTCCCATTGGTAACGACCAAAAAAGTACATTTAAAATCTATTATTTATGAACTTTTATGGTTTTTGAAAGGTGATACCAATATTCAATATTTAAAGGAAAATGGTGTTTCTATTTGGGACGAATGGGCAGATGAAAATGGCGATTTAGGAGAGGTCTATGGAGCACAATGGAGAAGTTGGAAAGGAGCCAATGGAAAGGTAGTTGACCAAATCTCAGAAGTGATAGAACAAATAAAAACGAATCCTGATTCTCGCAGGCTTATGGTTTCGGCTTGGAATGTTGCCGAAATTCCGAACATGGCTTTGGCGCCTTGTCATGCGATGTTTCAGTTTTATGTAGCCGACGGAAAATTGTCCCTACAACTTTACCAAAGAAGTGCCGATGTCTTTTTGGGCGTACCCTTTAATATTGCCAGTTATGCCTTGCTTACGATGATGGTGGCACAAGTTTGTGGCTTGGAAGTGGGAGAGTATGTGCATAGTTTTGGAGATGTCCACATCTATAATAATCATTTTGAACAGGTTCAGAAACAATTATCCAGAACACCAAAAGCTTTACCGACAATGAAACTCAATCCTGAAATTAAGGATGTTTTTGATTTTGATTACGATGATTTTACCCTTGAAAATTATGAACCTTACCCAGGAATAAAAGCTCCTGTGGCGGTTTAAACTTTAAGGTTTAATTGGGTAATGTAATCCAAAAACTAATCCCTAATTCCCAAGTCCTAATTCCTAATTCCCAAGTCCTAACTCCTAATAAAAAAAACTACTGATACCTCACCGATTGAGCTGGGGAAATTTTACTGATGAAATAACTTGGGATAATCAATGCAATGGCAGAAATGATTAATATTCCCAAAGAAACGGCTATTGGAATGATTGGGTTTAAATCCACAGGTACACTGCTGATAAAATAATTTTCGGGGTCTAATTTAACAACGCTAAACACTTTTTGAATAACTAAAATACCCAATCCGATAAGGTTGCCGATAATAAGTCCAGGAATCATAATCATTAGGGTGTAGTTGATGAAAATGGTTCGGATTTGTCCATTTGTCGCTCCCAAAGTTTTTAATAAACCAATAGAATTGGTACGTTCAATGATGAGAATTAATAAGACCATTACGATATTCATGACCACCACAATTAGCATTAATGAAATGATGATGAGTATATTGTTATCAAAAATATGAATCATATTTAAAATTTCAGGATATTTATCCGTTGCTTTTTCAGCATAATTTTTAAAGCCTTTCAGTTCCTCAATTAATGGGAAATCGGTATCAATGGCGTTGATGTTTTTTAGGAAGACATCTATCCCTCCGATTTCATTTTTTTTCATATTGAGGATTTTCCTTGCATGATTAATATCACCGATGACAAAATAATCGTCAATCATTTTAATATCGGTTTTATAAATACCAACTATTTCAAATTTTCGATAGATAGGTTTTTGGTTTTCTTTGGAAAAAATGGCAACAATGCTATCTTTGGGCTTTAAACCTAAACTTTTGGCAATTTTTTGAGAAATTGTAATTTGGTTATTATACCCTTTTTCGGTGATTTTGGGTGTTGTTCCTTTGACGAGAAATTTTTCAAATCGTTCGTAGTCAAAATCTTTTCCAACTCCTTTATAAATAATACCATTAAAATCTTTTTCGGTTCGTAAAATACCCATTACCGAAGCATAAGATTGTGTTTTAGCCACTTCGGAAAGATTTTTCATGGCTTCTAATTGTAAATTTTCGGTATCCAAAATAGACGAATTATTAGATGAATTGGAAAGGGTGGATTTAATTTTAATATGTCCATTAAAATCTGCCATTCGCTCTTTGATAGCCCTTTTAGAACCTAAACCAATTGATATAGTGAGTAGAGAAACGATGATTCCCAAAGCCACAGAAAGTCTTCCTATAAAAATAATAAATTTGGATAGATTATTTTTATTATCTTTGGAGAAAGCAATTTTTTTAGAAAAATAAATCGGAAATTTCAAAATAATATATTTAATGTCCAAAATTAAAACTTTAGTTCTTATTTGCCTAATTTTTTGGGGAAGTAATTTAAATGCACAGCAAAAAAATGACCAAAACTGTTTTAAAACAGGAGCGGACAGACCAGAATTGTATTTACCTTTATTAAAAAATAAAACGGTGGGCGTGGTAACGAATCAGACAGGTTTGCTGGGAGATAGAACACATTTAGTTGATTTTTTAGTAAAAAATAAGATTAAAATTAAAACTATTTTTGCCCCAGAACATGGTTTTCGAGGAAATGCCGATGCAGGTGAGCATGTGAAAAATGGAGTAGATACCAAAACAGGTTTGCCGATTATTTCACTTTATGGGAAAAACAAAAAACCCTATGCTAAACAACTGCGAGGAATTGATGTCATACTGTTTGATATTCAGGATGTTGGAGTGAGGTTTTATACCTATATTTCAACTTTGACTTATGTGATGGAAGCCGCAGCGGAGAATGGGGTAGAGGTCATTGTGCTTGACCGTCCCAACCCTCATGACGGTTATATTGATGGACCTGTATTGAAGAAAAAATGGGCGAGTTTTGTTGGTTTGCATCAGGTTCCTGTGGTCTATGGATTGACGATAGGGGAATACGGAAAAATGGTGAACGGAGAAAAATGGATGAAAAATGGCGTTCAGGTGAAATATACTTTAATCCCAATGCAAGATTATCATAAAAAACAACGCTACGGAATGCTCGAAAAACCTTCTCCTAATCTACCTAATAACTTGGCTATCAACCTTTATCCGAGTTTGTGCTTTTTTGAAGGAACTCAGGTTTCGGTAGGAAGAGGAACGAAATATCCATTTCAGATTTATGGTTCTCCACACATTAAAAATGTGATGTATTATCACTTTACCCCAAAACCAAGTTATGGTGCCAAGAATCCTTTTATGAGCGGGAAGATTTGTTATGGTGAAAATTTAACGACTTATAAGGAACGACTAATGCGTTTGAATTTAAGTTGGTTAATCAAAGCGTATAAAAATTATGAACACCCAAACTTAGGCTTTTTTAAGAAAAATCTTTGGATAGATAAATTGGCAGGAACAGACCAATTGCGAAAACAAATTATCGCAGGAAAATCGGAAAAAGAGATTAGAGATTCTTGGAAGCAAGACTTAGTAGAATTTCAAAAAATAAGAGCCAAATATGTAATCTATCAGGATTAATATAACAGCAAAAAGTTAGGTTGAAACGCCTAACTTTTTCTTTTTTTTTACCTCAAATTTTAATCAAAATCTTCTGGTGGTGTATCGTTTTCTTTGGCTTTATTCACAAACCAAAGCCCTACGGTCAATCCTACTACACCCATTAGTGCGGTAAGGGACGCACGATACAATCTGTCTTCTTGCTCGTTTCCTAAATAATTCATTAAAAATAAGATAACGAATGTAACTAAAGCAACAGCAACATATTTTTTACTCTTTATATTTATCATTTTTACAATTTATAAGAAATCATTAAACCTAATCGATAAGGAAGAAATTCGCTACTTTTATTATAATTTGTGGCACCATCTACTTTGGTAGTCACTCCATCTTTCACTTCATATCCTTTATAAAAGGATTCTACAGCTCCTCCACCAATGAAACAATCGATATTCCATCGCTCTTTCCACTGGAATTGATAACCAACACTAGCTCCTATCATATAGTTATAACCTTTTTGGTAATTTTCATAAGTGTGTTGCCAATAATTTGGTTTGGTTAGATTGAACATCCCTCCACCGATGTGTGCCCCGATATACCATTTTTCAAAGGATTGATTAAAATAATGTCTCCCTTCTATGGTTAAAAAAAGCGTTTCTGCGTGTTTTCTGTTAATGGTTTTCCATGGAGAATAGAGAAGGTCTGCTTGTAGCGTTTGTTTATTGGTTAATTGATGTTCCACTCCTAAATGTCCGATACCTACCAAGGCTAAAAGCGGATTCCCCTTTACATAGGTTTGTTTTTTTTGCTGGGAAAAGCTCAAGCCATAGACTAATAATAGTGTGAAAATTAATATTCTCTTGTTCATATTCTCTTGTTTTATACTTGCAAGTTAGTGTTTTTTTAATTCTCCAATTCTTTTAGTAGTTTTTCTGCCAATAACATTTTTTTACCTCTCGATAAATCAATAGAAGCTTTAGCAAACATTTTTGCCTCTGCTTTTTTACCCAATTTTTGATAAATTTTGGCTAAAATATAAGTGTTTTCGGCATCTTCTCCTCTCATAATAACGCTTTCCATCCATACGCATACTTTTTTTAGCGTTGCTTTGTTGTTGGAATTTTGGGCAATAATCCAACTGGTTTGCGTTACTTCTTTTCGATTGAAATTTTGACTTTTTTCGTAATATCTCAATGCGGTTTCTGTAAATTTTTTGGAATTGGTATTTTGATATAAATTTAATTTGAATTTATCGAACTGATTTTCAGCTTTTTGTTCTCCAAATAAATTAACAAATTCTTGTCTTAGTTTTTTTTCATTTTTAATTTTCCCTTTTTTAAAATCAGTGTATTCGTTAATCGCATCTGTAAGTTCGATTTGTTGCTGAACCAAATGATAATCTTTTTCGGGTAAAACTTTTGTAATTTCTTTTTTGTGATTTAAAAAATAGACAAAATTCTTGTCTTTGCTGGACTTCATAAAAGGAATTAAATAATTAATATCCTCTTGTGTGAAACTTGTTGTTTTATTTTCAAAATACCTTTCGGAAGCCTTTTTAGCTAGTTCAAAATCTGATGATGTGTAGAGTTTTATCATTTTTTTTAAGAGTTCAGGAGATTTCGCTCCGTTTTTAAACTGCTGAGCAAGCCCTTTTCCTTCTTTGAATGCCATTTGTGCTTCTTCTCCTAATGTAATGAAATTATGAGGCTGAATATATCCTCTATTTCTTGAAATCAGCACGCCATCTCCGTTGATGAATAAATAAGTAGGATAAGAAAACACTCGGAAGTTTTGTGCAATTTTTCTTCCTTCTCCTTTTTCCATATCGATTTTTGCATTGATGAAGTTTTTATTGTAAAAATCACCTACTTTCTTTTGCGAGAATACATTTCTGACCATCATTTTACAAGGTCCACACCAAGAGGCATACGCATCAATGAAAACCAATTTATTCTCTTTTTTAGCTTTGTTAATCAGTTCCTGATAAGTTGTTTTTTCAAAATGAATTCCTTGTGAATATAAACTTAATGACATTAAAACGGCAATCACCGATAATATATTTTTCATAAATAAAATTTTCAGACTGCTAAAATAAAATTTTCTTATAAAATAACCTAATTGAATTTATAAATATCTTTCTGTTTTGTCTTAAAACTATTAATATTAGTGTATCTTTGTAATTATTACAAAAAACATTCAATGACATTTAAAGCATTAAACTTAATAGAGCCTATTCTTAAGGCACTTCAAAAAAAGCAATACATCAATCCAACTCCCATTCAAGAAAAGGCCATTCCGCAAGTATTAGAGAACAGAGATGTTCTCGGAGTAGCCCAAACGGGAACGGGGAAAACCGCTGCATTTTCCATACCGATTATTCAAAAATTGGCAGCGAAAAAATCAAACAATCATAATATAAAATGCCTTATTGTAACGCCTACCAGAGAGTTAGCGATTCAGATTAAAGAAAATATAGACGATTATAGTGCTTTTACAAATTTAAGAAATGCCGTTATTTTCGGTGGTGTAAAACAGGGAAGTCAAGTAACTCAACTGAAAAAAGGCGTTGATATTCTTATTGCTACACCAGGGAGATTATTAGATTTGATACAACAAAAATACATCAGCCTCAAAGCCATTGAAATTTTCGTTTTAGATGAAGCCGATAGAATGTTGGATATGGGTTTCATTAATGATATTAAAAAGGTAATTAAACTTTTACCTCAAAAAAGACAATCTTTATTTTTCTCGGCAACAATGCCACAAAATATCGTTGAACTTTCAAAAACAATTCTCTATAAACCTGTTAAAATAGAGGTTACTCCCGTTTCTTCTACGGCAGAAACCATACAACAATATGTTTATTTAACCAATAAAAATTTAAAGAAAAATCTTCTTATTCATATTTTAAATGATAAGAATATAGAACAAGTTTTACTTTTTTCAAGAACGAAACATGGTGCCAATCGTATTGCAAGAGATTTAATTAAGAAAAACATTAGTGCTGCTGCAATACACGGAGATAGAAGTCAGAACCAAAGACAAAAAGCATTGCAAGACTTTAAAAATGGGAAAATTAGAGTTTTGGTAGCCACAGATATTGCCGCACGAGGAATTGATATTGATAAACTGAAATATGTTATCAATTATGATATTCCAAACGAGTCCGAAACCTATGTACATCGAATTGGGCGTTCTGGAAGAGCAGGAGAGGAAGGTGTTGCTATTGCCCTTTGTGAACCCGAAGAATTAGCCTATTTAAAGGATATTGAAAAACTGATTAAACAAAAAATAACCATCATTAAAAATCATCCTTTTTCTCAGACCGATAAACCAATGACGGTGAAAGAAAGAAAAGAAGCCAACAAGGAAAAAGCCAGAAGGAAACAAGAATTTTTTGCCAATAGAAAAAAGAAAAAACAAACTCAACAGAAAAGGAGAAGGTAATATTATTACCAAATATTTTTTATCCTTTGTTTTTGGGTGTTTACAGTAAAAGAGGATTCTTTTTTTAATCCCGACATTTGTTTTGCAATCGGGCTATCTTCGGAAATGACAAATATTTTTTGCTTTCCAAGGGTCAATTTTCCCCAAGCAATCGCAATATAAAAATAACCGAGATTAGTCTCCACCAAACTTCCTTTTTGAACGCTATGAGATGTTGTGGTAGGAGTGTTTTGAAGGGTTTCTATTTGAGAAATAACCCTATTTTGCTGAACTAATAAATGATTTACTTCTTGTTGGAGCATCTCCCTTGAAGTCTCATATTTATCGCCCATTGAGCTTTTGGTATCATTATTGGAACTCCTTACATCAGCGATTAAGAAATCTAGATTTTCTTTTTTCTCTGTCAGTAGTTCCAATAATTTTTGATGAATAGCAATTTTATCCATTGGGTTTAAATATCCAAATCATCTATATTCTCGAATCCTGCCGAAAAATCATCATCAAAATCATCATCGAAATCATCAAAACTTTCCATTTCTACGGTAGAAATATTGGTTTTAGAAGGAGCTTTTAAAGGTACTTTTCCAAAACGAAAAGAAGTGATAGGATATTTTACAGATTTTAATTCTTTTTTAATTTCTATCAGCTCACAAAACATTTCCCACAATTCGATAAAACCATATTGGTAATGTCCCATATCGCCTTTTTTAGCAAAGACTTCTGACAAATAAATATCTGACATTGTCTCTCCATCTCCATCGTCGGACATATCTTCTAATGGAATTGTTTTCAGTACTTCGCCTTCCTCATTTACCAAATTAAACACTGAAATTTCGTCACCTTTTAAACTAAATGCACTTTTAATTCCGTTATGCAAATTCCAAAGCGTCTGATTTTCTCTCAATTCAATATCTCTAAAGACGTTTTGTTCATTGTCTAAAATTACTCTGATTTTATATACCATTACTTTATTGTTTCTGGCGACAAATTAACTAAGAAATAAAATAATATACAATAGTAATTTTAATCTTTATTTAGTTTTTATAATTTATCAAAATAATGAACGGGCAGGACAAGCGATAGAAATATTGTACCTATTTAGCTTATTAAGGCTTAGTAGTAAAGGAGAGACTGAATAAATCTTAGCAATAGTGTCATTAGATTGTTAATTGTTTTGAATACTTATGATGTAGAAGGAAGGTGGTGTTTTTCATCAGTTGAATCTGCTATTTTTTCCATGCGTTAATCATTTCTCGTTTTCCTGGAGGACCTTGTTTTTTTTCGACTTCAAAACCTAAATCTTGTAAGATTCTTCTTACGCTCCCTTTAGCGGAATAGGTGGTCAGTAGGCTTTCGTTTGCCATTTTATGATTCACTTTTTCAAATAATGCTTTTTCCCATAAATCGGGCTGAACTCTTGCTCCAAAGCAGTCGAAATAAACCAAATCTATTGGTGGTAAGTTGAATGTGTCCATTTCGTAGAAATCACCTTTTATTTTGTGTAAGAAAAAGTTAGGATGGATTTCGATAGATTTTCCCCATTCGGTTTGATGAATTTGAGTATAGATTTTTTTTAGTTTTTCATTTTCGAATAATTTTGGATAATCCAAGGCTTCCATTTCTGATTTTGCTATTGGATATTTTTCTATTCCAAAATAATGAATGACTTGATTTTTATTATTTTTCATAATATCATCAATCGTTACCAAAACATTTAAACCAGTTCCTAAACCTAATTCTAAAATATTAATTTCGTATTTATTGACTTGATTTAATCCATTTTTAATAAAAACGTGTTTTGCCTCTTGGATAGCACCATGTTGTGAGTGATAGCTCTCGTTTAAATCATTGATGTAAAGTGTTTTACTTCCATCTTTAGTAGTTTTTATTTCTCTTTTCATTGTTATTTTTTTCAAATATAAGTTAATTTTTGTACTTTTGTAGGCTGAAAGATAAAAAATAAATTATTATGATAATTCAAAAATCAACAAATCCAAGAGTGTCTACATTTGATCCAGAAAATTTTGACTTTGGAAGTCATTTTGGAGATCATATGGTCATTTGCGAATATGAAGATGGAAAATGGGGAGAGCCAAAATTGATGCCTTACGGACCTTTACCATTCACTCCTGCAATGATGGGTGTTAATTATGGACAGGCTTGTTTTGAAGGAATGAAAGCCTATAAGGATAAGGACGGTGAAGTTTTTTTATTTAGACCTGAAAAGAATTGTAAAAGAATCAATAAATCAGCACATCGTTTAGCAATGCCAGAGGTTCCAGAGGAAGTATTTATGGATGGTTTGAAAACTTTGATTGATATCGATAGAGGTTGGGTTCCTCACGGAGAGGGAAAATCTTTGTATATCAGACCTCTGATTTTTGCAACCGAGGAAGCCTTAAAGGCGAGAATTGCTACTAAATTTATGTTTGCAATTGTTACAACTCCTGCAAAAACTTATTATTCCGAGCCAGTATCTGTGAAAATTGCAGATTATTATTCTCGTTCAGCAAATGGAGGAGTAGGTTATGCAAAAGCAGCGGGTAACTATGCAGCATCTTTTCATCCAACAAGAGAGGCGATGTCAGAGGGATATCAGCAGGTGATTTGGACGGATGATTCTACACACGAATATTTCGAAGAGAGTGGAACAATGAATGTTTTTGTCAGGATTAATGACACGATTTATACACCACCAACTTCCGAGAAAATCCTTGACGGAGTAACTAGAGATAGTTTTATTCAGTTGGCAAAGAAAAATGGAATCGAAGTGAAAGTAGAGCCAGTATCTGTGAAAAAGGTGTTAGAAGCACATCAAAAAGGAGAATTAAAAGAAGTTTGGGGAGTAGGAACAGCCGTGGTAACAAGCGTATTTAAAGCTTTAGGTTATAAAGGAGAAAAATATGAACTTCCTACTTTACCAGAAGAAGAAAGTTTTGCTTTATCATTGAAAAAAGAATTGGTGGGTATTCAAGCTAATGAATTAGAAGACCCATTTAATTGGAGAGTCTTGGTAGAGAGAAAAGCATAATTTTAATAAAAATGTGTATATCTAGGGTTGGGGAAATGCCTGACCCTTTTTTCTATTTATCAAAAAAATGATTACTTTCGCCAGTATGAAAAAAAACTTGATTTTATTTTCGTTTTTATTTTTGTTGAGTTGCCAAGAAAAGCAAGCCTCTTTTGCTCCTATTGGACAACAGAAAAAACAAAAGTCGGAAATGCGAATTTCGATGGATAGAAATAGAGCTTTGAACGAAATAGAGCGAGAAGATATAGCCAAATGGATTGAAACAAGTGGAGGACAATATTATTTGATGCCACTTAATTATTGGACAGATATTGAAAATCTATCCTCTAGAGAGCCCAATGAGGTTTCGGAAAAGGTGTCGTTTGCCTTTTATTTATACGATTTTGATGAGGTTTTAATTTATAAAAAACCGATTTCCTATCGAGATATTCCGATTGAAAAAATTCCCGATTTGGAAGTGATGAGAGATGTAATGAAATACCTAAAAGTAGGTGAAGAAGTCAATCTCTTAGTGCCTTCTATTTTGGCTTATGGAACCAATGGCGATGGGAAAAAAATAGGACACGATATACCATTAATTATTAAAATAAAAAGATTATAAATATGTTTAAAAAGAAGATAATATTGATATTAGCGAGTATTTCGCTATTAAGTTGTACCCCAATTTATAAAAAAATGAATGTAGAAAAACAAACTTACGAGGGGCTTAAAGATGGACTTTATGCCAATTTTCAAACGAGTAAAGGTAATATGATTATCAAGTTTGAAGATGAAAAATCTCCTGTAACCGTTGCTAATTTTGTTGGTTTAGCAGAAGGGAAAATCGAAAATACATCTAAAAAGAAAGGAGAGCCTTTCTATGATGGAACTATTTTTCATAGGGTGATTAAAGATTTTATGATTCAGGGTGGAGACCCGAAAGGAACAGGAATGGGAGATCCTGGATATAAATTCGATGATGAGAGAAACGACCTTCAGCATACAGGGAAAGGAATCTTGTCTATGGCTAATTCTGGACCTAATACCAATGGTTCTCAGTTTTTCATTACACAAGTGGCAACGCCTTGGTTAGATGGAAAACACACTATTTTTGGTAAAGTAGTAGATGGAATTGAAGTGATTGACACGATTGCCGATGTAGAAAAAGGAGCACAAGATAAGCCTAAAACCGATGTCGTTTTAGAGAAAGTATCTATTTTTTCTAAAGGAGATGCGTATAAAAATTATGACGCAGGGAAAATCTTCAACGAAGGGAAAGCTAAAATTCAGGAAAATAATAAAGCATATTTAGCTCAATTGGCCGAAGAAAAAGAAAGAAAAGCAAAAGCATTTGCCGAAAATCAGCAAAAATTAGTGGATGAATTAAAGGCGGGTATGAAGCAGACCGATTCTGGACTTTTCTATAAGATAACCAAAAGCACAGAAGGTGTTGCACCTAAAGCAGGAGGAATGGTTGCCGTGCACTATGCAGGTAGATTAGCAGACGGTTCAGAGTTTGATAGCTCTATTAAAAGAGGTCAGCCATTAGAATTTCCTGTAGGAGTTGGACGAGTGATAAAAGGTTGGGATGAAGGAATTATGATGCTGAAAGAAGGAGAAAAAGCCACCTTATTAATTCCGCCAACATTAGGCTATGGAGCAAGAGGGGCAGGAGGTGTTATTCCACCAAATGCTTGGTTGGTATTCGATGTAGAATTAGTGAAAGTAAAATAATTTTTTTTAATACTAATATAAATCGTCTGATTTTCAGGCGATTTTTTATTTTTACGGTGTTGATGGATGTTTTTTAGTCATCATAAAACACCTTATCATTCAAGAAAAAGTTTTTTCGTAATTTTGCCGATTATTTGAAAATAGAACAAAATGAACACTAATATATTAACTGAAAAGTTTACTACACCTTATCAAACACCACCTTTTGAGGAAATTAAAAATGAAGATTTTTTACCTGCGATAAAGCAACTGATTGAAATTTCGGAGCAAGAAATTGACGCTATTGCGCATTCAAAAGAAGAGTCGAGTTTCGAAAACACCATCGAGGCAATGGCATACGCTGGGGAGCAACTCAATACCGTGTCTGGAATTTTCTTTAACCTTAATTCTGCTGAAACCAATGACGAAATGCAACAAATTGCACAAGAGATTTCGCCAATTTTAACGCAGTTTTCTTCCAAAATTTCTCAAAATGAAGATTTATTTAAAAGGGTTAAAAAGGTCTATGACAACAAAGCGAATTTAGATTTGAATGACGAACAAAAAACCTTATTGGAAGACTCTTATAAAGGTTTTGTACGCAGTGGTGCTTTGCTGAATGAAGAGGACAAAAAGAAGTTGGAAAAACTAAATATGGAGCTTTCTCTAAAATCTTTGAAATTTGGAGAAAATGTCTTGAAAGCCACCAATCAATATTATAAACATATCACTGATAAAACTCAACTGAAAGGCATTCCTGAAAGCGTTATTCAGCAGTATGAGGAAGAAGCCAAGGAAAGAGATTTGGACGGTTATGTGATTAGTCTTCAATATCCGAGTTTTTTACCTGCGATGAAGTATGCCGAAAATCGTGAATTAAGAGCCGAATTGAATTTAGCACAAGGTCAAAAAACCTTTAATAATGATGAATTAGACAATCAGGAATTGATTTTTGAATTGATTCAACTGCGTCAAGAAAAGGCGGAATTATTAGGTTATCAAAACTACGCCGAATATGTACTCGAAGAACGAATGGCAAAATCGCCAAAATTGGTTTTTGATTTTTTAAATGAACTAAGAGAAAAAGCTACACCTTTTGCTCAAAAAGAACATAAAGAACTCGAAGTTTTAGCCCAAAAAGACGGCATCGAAGAAATGCAATCTTACGACCACGCTTATTATGCAGAAAAACTTCGCCAACAGAAATTCAACCTTAGTGATGAAGAACTAAAACCTTATTTTGCTTTGGATAAAGTGGAAAAAGCAGTTTTTGATTTGGCTAAAAAATTATTCAATGTAGATTTTAAGGAAATCACCAATATACAGCAATATCATCAGGATGTAAAAACCTACGAAGTCCTTGAAAATGGTCAGTTTAAAGCGATTTTATACGCTGATTATCACCCAAGAAAAGGGAAGAGAGCCGGAGCGTGGATGACGAGTTATAAAAATCAGTTTATTAAAGATAATGAAAATCATCGTCCTCATATTTCGGTGGTTTGTAATTTTACGAAACCAACTAAAAACGAACCGAGTTTATTAAGTTTTGGAGAAGTAACGACTTTATTCCACGAATTTGGACACGCCTTGCATGGTATTATGGCAAATACACAATATCCGAATCTCTCGGGAACTTCCGTGAAGTGGGATTTTGTAGAATTGCCATCGCAGTTTTTGGAAAATTATTGCTATGAACCAGCATTTTTACAATCCTTTGCTAAACATTATCAAACGGGTGAAGTCTTACCAATGGATAAAATAACAAAAATCGCTGAGTCAAAAAGTTTTATGGAGGGTTATCAAACTTTAAGGCAGATTAGCTTTGGTCTTTTGGATATGAGTTATCACACCGAAGTTGAAAAAGTAAAAAATATCAAAGATTTTGAAGTCGAAAAAACAAAGGCTTGTAATCTTTATCCAGACAATCCAAAAACAATGATGAGTACAAGTTTTTCACATATTTTTCAAGGTGGATATTCTGCTGGATATTATTCATATAAATGGGCAGAAGTTTTAGATGCTGATGCTTTTCAATATTTTAAGGAAAATGGAATTTTCAATTCGGAGATTGCAGAGAAATATAAAAAACTGATTTCATCAGGTGGAACAATCGACCCAATGACGCTTTATAAAAACTTCCGTGGAAGAGAGCCAAAAGTGGAAAGTTTATTGAAAAGGGCGTTTGGAAAATAAAAAGATGAGATGATTCTTGAATTGGTTGATGGGATGATTGTTACACTCTTAGATTGCTATATTGTTAAATTAAAATGGAGTTGTTAGAGTATTTTTTATTAGTTGCTGTCGGGTTTATTGCGGGGTTTATCAATACGGTGGCTGGAGGTGGAACTTTGCTTTCTATGCCGATGTTGATTTTTATGGGTTTACCGCCTACGGTAGCCAACGGAACCAACCGAGTGGCAATTATTTTACAAACTTTTATTGGGGTTTTAGGATTTCGAAGCAAAGGCGTGAAGACTTATCCTTTCAGTATTTATATGGGGATAATGGCATTTTTGGGAGCGTTTATTGGAGCGTATATCGCCTCGCAGATGCCCGAAGATAGTTTTAAGAAGGTCTTGTCCGCGATTATGATTTTTGTGATTGTAGCAATGAGTATTACTTCCAAACAAAAGTTTAATTTCCCTAAACATCGGACAAAAGGATTGTATTTTTATATCAGTTTGGTCGTTTATTTTTTATTTGGAATTTATGGAGGATTCATCAATGCGGGGATGGGCTTTATTATGCTTTTAACCGTGCCTTTGCTCAATCGTTTTTCCATCGCCGAAACCAATGCTACCAAGGTAATGGTCGTTTGTATTTATTCTCTATCAGCAATCCTTACTTTCGCTTTGAATGATAAAATCAATTGGAAAATCGGGCTGATTTTAGCTGTTGGAAATATCAGTGGAGCGTGGATAGCGAGTAGGTGGAGCGTAGGCAAATCTGAGAAATACATCAGGGCTTTTATTTTTACAATGGTGATTTTAATGGCGATAAAGTTGTGGGTGTTTTAGCGTTTATTATTTTTTATGGTGTAAATTAATTCGATACCTCTTGTGCATTATTCTTTTTGTGCAATATTGGAACTTCCACCAATGGCATAGATGGATTTTTTAGGAAAATGCAGTGAAGAATCCGTAAAATTGATACTGTTCGAAACGGAGCGATAGCGAAGTAAGTTTTATCAATTTAGGATTTTGAGCAAAATTTTTCAAAAATTCATCTGAAGCCTTCAAGACAAAAGAGTGAAGTTTTTGTTGTTAAAATACTGGTGTTTAGGTTGGTGATTTAAATTTAATTACTTTGAAATATTTTGATAAAGTATGATTTTGCCTTAATTTTTTTATCAGGGCAGAGTCATACTTTTGTAGCATTTGATTTAGAGTTAAAACATTATCAATAAGTATTTTATTGAATGTGTTGGATTTTAACGCTGATAAAATGACCTCGGAAATATCGGCGTTAAGAAAATGGAGTTTAAAATCGTTAAGAAATTTCTTGTGTTCGATGCAAGCGAGGGGAAAAGTGGTGGGGCAAGTTTTAGAAATTTTAGATTTTGAACTTTATTTTTAGCTGAATTTCCGCAGTCTTGAATTTTTGGCTCTTTTGTTTCAAGACAAAAGAGTGAATATTTAGTTATTAAGTGCTTGTTATTTAATGTATTAATCTAAATTTGATCATTTTTAACATATTTTAATAAAGTATGGTTTTGTCCTGTTTTTTATCACTTTATTACTTCTATTTCAAAATAAATGTTTATATTTGCAGACTTAAATATTAACAGGGACGAGTTCCCAAAAATTAAAATTTTATGTCAGTAAAAATTAGATTACAAAGACACGGTAAAAAAGGAAAACCGTTTTTCCACATTGTGGTAGCAGATTCAAGAGCAAAAAGAGATGGTAGGTTAATCGAGAAAATCGGAACTTATAATCCAGTAACGAACCCAGCAACAATTAACTTAGATGTTGATAAAGCTGTAGATTGGTTAAACAAAGGAGCTCAGCCAACTGATACTGCAAGAGCTATCCTTTCTTACAAAGGAGCATTGTACAAAAAACACTTACAAGGTGGAGTATTGAAAGGTGCTTTCGACGAAGCTGAAGCAGAAAAGAGATTCAATGCTTGGTTAGAAGAGAAAGAAGCAAAAGTTCAAGCGAAAAAAGATGGACTTTCTCAGTCTGCAGCGGATGCTAAAAAAGCAACATTGGAGGCAGAAGCAAAAGTAAACGAAGCGAGAATTACTGCGAAGAAAGAAGCAGAAGAAGCTTTGAAAGCAGAGGCAGAAGCAAAAGCGAAAGAGGAAGCGGAAGCAAAAGAGGCTGCAGCTGAAGAAGGAGAAGCCACTCCAGAAGCAGAAGCTTAAAAAACTAAACCGAAATGCGAAAAGAGGATACTTATTTTTTAGGTAAAATCACTCGTAAGCATGGTCTTTCGGGACAGGTAGTTATTAAATTAGATACCGATCAACCCGAATTTTATAACAAAATGGAATCAATACTCGTTGAAATCAATGGGTTATTGGTTCCTTTTTTTGTTGAAAAACAAAAATGGCAAAAGAACGATACCAAAATCATTAGTTTTAAAAATGCTACAGAAAAATTGGTAGAGCAAGTGATTGGGAAGAATGTCTTTATGCCTTTGGCGACTTTGCCAAAACTAACTGGTAATCAGTTTTATTATCACGAGATTATCGGTTTCGAATTACTCGATGAAAATGATATTTCGTTCGGTGAAATTCAGTCTGTGAATGACCAAACACCACAACATTATTTTGTTACCGATTTAAACCAAAAAGAAATCGTTGTTCCAATTATTAAGGATTGGATTTTGACTGTTGATAGAGAAAACAAAAAAATCAAAATGCAACTTCCAGAAGGACTTTTGGAGGTTTTTGAATAAGATTAAAGAGTTAAATAATCTAAGGATTAAAAAATTAGATTATTCATTATTTCAAAAAGATCAACACTCCAAATTATAAAATTAATCTTTGTTATATTCAAAAATTAAGCCAAAATTTATTATTTTTGCTCCCAAACTAAGATTAAAGACGAAAATAATGATGAATAATACAATTAAAGAACTTCTTGGAGATTATAAAAAGATTTTACATCACGATATTACGGTAAAAGGTTGGGTGAGAGCCTTTCGTTCTAATCGTTTTATTGCTTTAAATGATGGTTCTACTATTGAGAATTTACAAGTAGTGGTAGATTTTGAAAATTTCGAGGAAGATTTAATTAAAAATATCAGCGTAGCCTCTTCGTTACAAGTCGTGGGTGAGGTTGTTGAAAGTCAGGGAGCTGGGCAAAATATTGAAATTATTGCTAAAAAAATAGAAGTTTTAGGAGATAATTTTACCGAGGAAAGAGATAAAACGATTCTTCAGCCGAAAAGACATAACCTTGAAAAACTAAGAGAACAAGCTCATTTGAGATTCAGAACCAATTTATTTGGGGCGGTTTTCAGAGTGAGAAGTGCAGTGAGTTTTGCAATTCATCAGTTTTTTAATCAAAATTATTTTTATTATATTAACACTCCAATTATTACAGGAGCAGATGCCGAAGGTGCAGGAGAGATGTTTGGAGTGACGAACTTTGATTTGAACAAATTACCAAAAGATGAAAATGGAGAAGTTAATTTTGAGGAAGATTTCTTTGGTAAGAAAACAAACTTAACGGTTTCTGGTCAGTTGGAAGCGGAAACGGCAGCGATGGGATTAGGAAGAGTCTATACTTTTGGTCCTACTTTTAGAGCCGAAAATTCTAACACCACAAGGCACCTAGCAGAGTTTTGGATGGTAGAGCCAGAGGTGGCGTTTAATGATTTGGAGGCGAATATCGACTTGGCAGAAGATTTCTTGAAATATGTGATTAACTATGTATTGGAAAATTGCAAAGCTGACCTTAAATTATTAGATGAAAGGTTTGCAAGAGAGCAAAAGCAAAAGCCACAAAAAGATAGAGCTAAAGAAGGTTTAATTGAGAAATTAGAGAATGTTATCAAGCAACAATTCAAACGAGTTTCTTATACCGAAGCGATTGAAATTTTGATGAACTCAAAAGAGAATAAAAAGAAGAAGTTTCAGTTTCCTGTAGAGGGTTGGGGAGCAGATTTGCAATCTGAACACGAAAGATTTTTAGTAGAGAAGCATTTCGGCTGTCCTGTGGTTTTATTTGATTATCCAAAAGAAATCAAAGCTTTCTATATGAGATTGAATGACGATAATAAAACCGTTGCTGCAATGGATGTTTTATTCCCAGGAATTGGTGAAATTATCGGAGGTTCTCAAAGGGAAGAAAGAATAGAAGTGTTAAGAGCCAAAATGCAGGAAATGAATGTGGAAGAGGAAGAACTTTGGTGGTATGTAGATACGAGGAAGTTCGGTTCTGTGCCACACGCAGGATTTGGTTTAGGATTGGAGAGATTGGTACTTTTTGTAACGGGAATGACTAATATTAGAGATGTGATTCCTTTCCCAAGAACACCTAAAAATGCTGAATTTTAATTCAATATAAAGACCTTAGAGGTTAGATATTAGATGTTAGAAATGGTCTAACCTCTAATTACTAACTTGATAACTATATAACCTCATAACTTAAAAAAAATATGTTAAAGCAACATCTTCAAATAAAACTCGGACAGAAACTGGCTCCTCAACAAATACAGTTGATGAAGCTCATTCAGTTGCATACTTTGGAATTTGAAAAGGAACTGGAACGGGAAATTGAAGACAATCCAGCATTGGAAGTTGCCAATGATGAACATAGAAAAGAGGAGGGCGATTTGAATTATGAAGGAGAGGGAAATGAAAAAATAGACACTGATTTTAATGTAGAGGAGTACCTGTATGATGATGAACCTCGGTATAAGACAAAATCCAATAATTATACTTCATCGGATGATGAGTTTGATAGCCAAAGTTTATTAACAGAAGGAAAAACGCTCTACAATCACTTAATGGAGCAAATTGCATTGGTGAATATCGAAGACGAAGACCTAGAAATCGCTCAATATTTGATTGGGAATTTGGATAAAAACGGTTACTTGAGGCGCGAAGTGAAGGCAATTGTGGACGATTTGGCTTTTTCGCAAGGGGTTTATACCACCATTGAAAAGGTACAAGATATTTTAGAGAATTATATTCAGAAACTCGATCCTATTGGTGTTGGGGCAAGAAATTTGCAGGAGTGTCTTTTATTGCAAATTGAGAAAAAAGTCAGTGATAAAAAAGAAGTTTCTTTGGCGGCGGATATTTTGAGAAATCAGTTTGATGCTTTAACCAATAAGCATTATAAAAAGATTACTAAAAAATATCATATCAGCGATGAAGATTTGAAAAGTGCGATTGCCGAAATTGCAAAATTATCTCCAAAATTAGGTGGGAATTTTGACAGGCAAACCATTGTTCTCAATCAAAATATTATTCCTGATTTTACCATTAAAATCGAGGAAATGGAAGATGGGACACAAAAAGTAGTTCCTTTTCTGAATACGAAAAATGCTCCAAGGTTGAGAGTATCAGAGGAGTATAAGGAAGTCTTGTCAGCTTATTCTAATGATAAAGAATCCAAAGAGCATAAAAAGGCAGCTTTATTTGTGAAGCAAAAATTAGATGCTGCAAAATGGTATATTGATGCGATTAATCAAAGGCAAAATACTTTAATTCAGACAATTAGAGCGATTGTTAAATTGCAAAAAGAGTATTTTATTACAGGAGATGAAAAATCTTTAAAGCCAATGATTCTAAAAGATGTGGCAGATATTACAGGTTTTGATATTTCCACGATTTCCAGAGTGGTCAAAAGTAAATATGCAGATACGCCTAATGGGATTTTGTATTTAAAAGATTTATTTTCGGATTCTCTTACCAATACCGATGGAGAGGAAGTTTCTACTAAACAAATTAAAAACCATCTTCAGGAAGTGGTGGATAATGAAAACAAGAAAAAACCTTATACCGATGATGCTTTGGTAAAAATAATGAAGGAGAAAGGGTATAAAATTGCCCGAAGAACGATTGCTAAATATAGAGACCAACTCAATATTCCTGTGGCGAGGTTAAGAAAGGAGCTCTAATCAGTTTTCACTTTATTGATGGTATGAAAATGGTACGAGTTCAGAAGCAAATAAAATTGTTTTATTACATTAAAGCTTTTTTAAGGTATCTTTTGCCCAATGGTGGTTTCGAAAGGAAGATAAAGCGATTAGAAAAACGCTTGTCTTCAGACCAACTAAAGCAAGTTTCCGAAAGGGTTGATTATTATAATAAGTTATCTACTTCCGATTTTTCAAGGAAACATTTATTAAAGGAACTTCAAAAGCCAAAATCTCCTAAGACTTATTATTTTGATACTTATGAATATGCTCGTTTTTTTAATCAAGACCTAAAATTCAATTTTGCTTTTGGAGATGTTACTCATATTCCATCATTGCCATCCATTGTAAAGAGTCGTCCTATTGCAGGGCAGAATGAAAATAGTGTTGTATTTAATTTGGATAAAGCAAGACATTTTGTTTGGGTGAAAAACGACCAAGATTTTCATACGAAAGAAAATCGCTTAATAGGGAGGTGTGCAATTTATCAAGAGCATAGAAAAAAGTTTTTTGAGAAGTATTTTAATCATCCACTGTGTGACTTGGGGCAAGTGAACCAAGGTGATTTTGGAAATCCAAAATGGTTGAAACCTAAAATAAAACTTCAAGATCATTTAAAGTATAAATTTATTTTAAGTTTAGAGGGGAACGATGTTGCTACCAATTTAAAATGGATTATGTCCTCTAATTCTATTGCGGTAATGCCAAAACCTAAATATGAGACTTGGTTTATGGAAGGAAAGCTCGTTGCAGGAAAACATTATATAGAGATAAAGGATGATTATTCGAATCTTGAGGAGCAAATCAATTATTATATAGCACATCCAGAAGAATGTTTGACTATTATAAAGCATGCGAATCGTTTTTGTGAGCAGTTTTTGAATAAAGAAGTAGAAGATTTGTGTAGTTTATTGGTACTAAAAAAGTATTTGTTTTAAAATTTCGATTACTAGATATAGTTGGGATCATTTTTCATTAAAGTTTCTTAATTTTTTTTCAATTTACAATCAGCGAGTTATGGTTTTGTTAGGTAAAAAGTGCGAATAATTTTTGGTTGGTGTTGTAAAAAGGTGTTATATTTGCCA
>PDWJ01000571.1_pt1 | contig 52613 bp, 49 predicted proteins | sample 1430881 | NCBI WGS metagenome assembly PDWJ01 (sample SAMN01162460, study PRJNA174530) | Oral metagenome, whole genome shotgun sequencing project. | biome: Marine environment; feature: Marine mammal; material: Swab sample of the gingival sulcus; isolation source: swab sample of gingival sulcus...
GGATTGCAGGAGTTCCAGATCAAGCCTCCGTTGGATCAGTCACAGCTTTGCAGGTTCAGGAAGAGATTTCCCGCACAGGCCATAGCTGAGATAAACGAGTGAATCCTCCTGGCCGCCCGCAAGAGCGACAGAGATGATCTCCCATTCTCAAGAAGTGGAGTTAGTACTGTTTGCCTTCACAGGGCAACGCCTTTTCTGCATTCAACGATGGACACTATGTCTAGTATCTCTTGTACATCTTTATCGGTTGCGTTATCCCAAGTCTTGCGCTTCCTTTGCAGCTATATGTCTTCATCTTAAGTGAATCGTAACCCTCCCCATTATGAGGACAGTTGAATAGAGGAGATATCCTCGGTTAACATTCAGATGCTTTTCGCTGAGATTGACCGGCGGGGGTTTCCACGGTAGGATTACAAAATGCTTACTGAAAACTTTCCTCTGTTCATTCTGGATTCCCTGCGGAGCGCATTCAATGTAGGTTCCGTGTTCAGAACAGCTGAATTCATTTCGCCCTGCGGAGTTCTTTTATGCGGTATTACCGCAAGACCAGGGGGACGGAAGGTGGGAAGAACATCCAGAGGAACCCACGCAACAGTTCCATGGAGATGGTTCGAGAGTTCAGTTGCCGCTGTTAAGGCAGCTGCGCCTGGCAGGGAGATAATCGCAGTGGAGAATACTCCGGACGCTATGCCTCTTCATCAGGCTTCCTTCTCCCCTTCTGCTGCATTCATATTGGGCAACGAAGCAGAAGGTGTATCAAAAGAGGCACTTGAGTTGTCTGCTGCCAGAATAATAATACCACAGTCCGGTACCAGACAGTGTATCAATGTTTCCAGTACAGCTGCTGTAATAGCCTGGGAAATACAGAGAAGGCGACTGACAGGAGAATTTGATAATGCTTAAACTTTTTGTGGCACTTGCAGTTGTACTTGCTCCGATAAAATGGATTTATGTCGTTGACGAAAACATTTGCAACGGATGCGGCAACTGTTTCAACTGCTGCCCCTTTGGAGCCATAAGCGAGGTTGGAGGAAAAGCATACATTGATCCTGACCTCTGCAGAGGCTGCGGCATCTGTCCCAACTACTGCAGCAGAAACGCCATTTATCGCGACTGGTATACAGGTGTTGAAGATGATACAGTCACCACCGGCATGGTTCCAGGGGCCAACCCTGCTTTCGGCTCTCTTACTGTTTCAGGAGCGGAACCCTCGGCAGAGGTAAAACTCATGGACCTGGCAGGCAGGCTTCTGGTTTCATCTGAAGCAGACGAATCAGGTGATGTATCACTGGACATATCAGGCCTTGCTCCCGGCATCTATCTGATCGTTTCAGGCAGGTATTCAATAGCTCTGACTGTTGCTGGGACTATCTGATGTAACCCAGATTCCTCAGCTCTCTGCTGGCTGTCTCATCGTAGTTCACAGGAAGAGGCGTGACAAGAGGAGGCGTAGCCCAGTAGAAACCTGCGGCATTCATCAGTTCATCGTCAACAGGAAGAATATCAAGTTCAAGCGGGTCAGCCTGAAGGTCATAGGTCTCAACTGAATCGTCATCCAACGACCAAATCAGTTTGGTGTCTCCTGATACGATGGAAACCAGTTCTCCCTGACGCCACAGTACTCCGCTTGCAGGGATTTCTCTGGCAGGCAGGGTTTCTGCAAGGTCGGCAGCCGGCTGATGAACAGGGTGATCAATTCGAGCGGCATTCGCCAGTGTAACAGCAACATCCAGCTGAGCTGCCCTTTGTTCTATTGTGTTTCCACCGTTGAAGCCAGGTCCTGAGAGAATCATTGGAACATGGGTGGTTTCCTGATAGAGGGTTCTTCCATGCTCTATGCCTCCGTGCTCAAGAAATTCCTCTCCGTGGTCACCTGCCACGACTATGATGGTGTTTTCCGCAAGACCTCTGTTCCGAAGTTCCTGAAAGAGTCTTCCTGTCTGGGAATCAGTATAGGCTATCTCTCCGTCATAAAGCGCAATAAGATTATTCAGGTCTTCAGGGGAAGGAACCACTGTTCCATTGTTTACTCTGGTCATTTCTATTACCCCTGCGCCCCAGGAACTGTTGTACTCACCTGAGTAATCAGGATCTGTGTAGAGGTCGCACCAGGGCTTTGGAGCAGTGTATGGAATGTGTGGATCGTAGAAGTGAACAGCTGCGAAAAACGGCACTCCCTGATCGGTTGAATCAAGCCAGGTGAGGAAGTTGTCAACTGTAGGGCCGGCCTTTCTGAGACTGTTACCGCTTGCAACTCCCTGACAGTCAAAGTGACTGAATCCTCTGTGAAATCCAAAGTCCTCATTCATGAACATCACATTGAAGAAAGCCGCTGTTCTGTAGCCTTCACGGTGAAAGGAAAGAGGAAGCCAGGGAAGATCGGCTGCAACCCCCATGAAGTCACCGTTGCCTCTTCCTGCTCCGTGCTCCACCGGTGAGACTCCTGAAAGAATGGTTGTCATTGCAGGCAGGGTCCATGACGCCTGTCCATGGCAGTTAAGAACAAGTGTTCCTGCTTCAGCAAGGCTGTCAATATGAGGTGTTGTGTTCCTTTCATAACCGTAGCAGCTGAAGTGATCTGCCCTTACTGTGTCTATCAGAACAATGAGCACATTGGGTCTGGTGTCTGTACCGCAGGAAACAGCGGTAAGGAGCATACCTGCAACAAAAATAATCCTGATAAGTTTCATAACTGTCCGTTTCTCAATGACCGGCGTCCAGCCAGTTGCTGCCTTTGCCGGTCTCCACTGTAAGGGGAACCTTAAGGGAAACGGCATTTTCCATCTCTTCCCTGAGAATTACCGCTGCTTTTTCATGTTCATCTTCAGGGCATGATATAACAAGTTCATCATGTACCTGCAGTACCAGTCCCGCGGCGGGAAGTTCCCCGGCAAGCCTTTCTGATACCCTTATCATGGCCATTTTGATAATGTCTGCAGCTGAACCCTGCACCACAGTGTTCACCGCCGCCCTCTCCATCTGTTTTCTCCTTGTTCCGCCGGTTTCAGCCATTCCGCTGAACAGTCTCTTTCGACCCATTATGGTACGGACCTCACCGGTGGACTCTGCCTCACTTACTGTTCTGCAGTAAAAATCCCGCACCTCAGGGTAGGTTTCATAGTAGCGGCTTATTATACCTGAAGCCTGCCCTCTGGAGACAGAGAGCCGCTGTGAAAGCCCGTAGGGGCTGATTCCGTATATAATGGAGAAGTTTACCTCCTTGGACTTGCGCCTGTGATCCGGTTCCGCGTCACCGAAGAGGGCCTCAGAGGTCCTTGAGTGTATGTCCTCATTGTTTTTGTAGGCATCCCTCAGGGCTCCTTCACCGGCAAGATGGGCGAGGATCCGCAGTTCTATCTGGGAATAGTCTGCTGTAACGAATACCTCTCCCCTGCCAGGGGGAATGAAGCTTCTGCGAATCTCACGGCCTCTGGCTGTTCTGATGGGAATGTTCTGAAGGTTCGGATTGGATGAACTGAGTCTTCCAGTGGCAGCAACCGCCTGGTTGAAACTGGTGTGTATAAGTCCGGTGCAGGGATTGACATATTCAGGGAGTTTCTGAACATAGGTGTTCTGCAGTTTGGAAAGTTCTCTGAAACTGATAAGTGTCTCAACAAAGGGATGGGCGTTCTTCAGGGCGTTAAGCACAGTCATACCTGTGGATCTTGCTCCGCCGGAAGTCTTTCTCACAGGCTCAAGCCCCAGAATATCAAACATTATTCTGGAGACCTGTGCAGGGCTGGCAAGATTTACTGATGTGCCTGCCTGATCGGCTCCCTGCTCCATAAGGGCGAAAATCTCTCTGCTGAGCCTGTCGCTTTCAGCTCTCAGTGCATTTCCGTCAAGGCCGATGCCCCTGGCCTCCATTTTGGTCAGCACCGCTGACAGCGGCAGTTCTATCTCCCTGTATACCCTGTTAAGAGAAGGGTCTTCCGCAAGTACCCGGTCAAGTTTGAATGAAAGCGCCAGTGTTGAGGCTGAATCGGTGCAGCAGTACCTGGCTATCTCCTCTGTAGGTGTATTGATAAGGGTTCCTGTACCTCCGGAAACCTCATCAAATGTATCCATTGTTTTGCCCAGCCATTGGGGAACCAGTTTTTTAAGTGAATGACTGCGTGAATCAGGTCGAATGAGATAGTCGGCGAGATATGGGTCTCCGCAGGGGGCAGGAAGGTCTATACCGTACCTCTCAAGCACTCTTGCGTCATACTTGGCATTCTGGGCGATAAAGCCTCTGGAACGAACTGCGTTTTCCAGTTGTTTAAGGGCTTCAGCTGTGTTCAGAGAATTCCGGCAGCTGAAATACCGTCCCTGATTCGGCGATGCAGAAACAGAAAAACCGATAAGCTCCGCAATGGAGGGATCTTTTGATGTTGTTTCAGTGTCAACGGAGAGAGGGCCGTTACCTTCCGGAATCAGTTCGGCAGGATCAGTTACCACAGTGGCAGTACAGCTGTACTTTTCTGCAACAGGCCGGTCATCTGCCAGTTTCACTCCAACCATCTCAGCAGCTTTTGCCAGAGAGAGTCTCTTCAGAATCGGCTTCAGAGCCTTACGGTCAGGCTCAGTTCCTGCAAGGTTCATGGAGAGTATTCTCTCAGGCAGCGGCCTGTCCAGCCTTGTGAGTTCAAGGCTGAGCATAACTGCTTCCCTTGATTCCTCAAGTTTCTTTCTCAGTGAAGCAGATGAGATCCTTTCCATGTTTCTGTAGATGGAATCAATGGAGCCAAACTCTGCCAGAAGCGTCCTGGCACCTTTCTTACCTATTCCCTTTGCTCCGGGAATGTTATCGGATGAGTCACCCATAATTGCCAGAAACTCAGCCACCTGAGTGGAATCAACTCCAATGACTTCAGGAACATCACCCTTCCTTACCAGTGTACTGTCTGAACCGTAACGGCCTGGCCTGAGAACAGAAATATTGTCTGATACCAGCTGAAGCAGATCCTTGTCAGGGGAAACCACAAGCACCGGTATCTCTGATTTTCGGGCAAGGCCTGCGATAATGTCATCTGCCTCAAGTCCCGGCTCTTCAATGTAGGGTATGCCCATCAGTGGTATTATCTGCCTTGCAAGGTTTGTCTGTATTCTCAGGTCTTCAGGAGTTTCCGGCCGATTGGCTTTGTATTGGGAATAGATGTCACTCCTGAAGGTCTTTGCAGGGGCATCACCGGCTGCTGCAATGATGCTTTTCGGGTACTCCGCTGATAGTCTGGATATCTCCGAAAGAAGGTGGCTCAATCCGCTGGTTATGGTGCCGTCAGCCCCTTTCAGAGGCCGCCTCATCATTGCGTAATGTCCCCTGTACAGTATTCCCAGGGTATCCACAAGTATCAGAAGTTTATTCATCCTGCGCCCTCCTGACCATATCAGCAACCAGCCGGGGATCAATGACTTTGAAACACTCAGGCTCTTTCAGCGGACAGATCCTCTGAAAACATGGACTGCATTCAACACTGCCGGTTACCGCAAGCACTTTGCCTCCGTTTTCCAGAGGAACGGTCCATGCAGGAGAAGTAGAACCGAATATGACCACTGTGGGTCTGCCTAGAAAAGCTGCAAGATGAACTCCGCCTGAATCGTTTCCAATCACTGCTGATGCTGAGAGAAGGTTCTCGCAAAGTTCTCTTAATGTCAGCCCTGTCTTTACCGCGGCTCCTGCCCTGCCGGCCTGTTCTTCAAGGTATTCCCTCTCTGAAACTGTTCCGTAGAATACACAGGGTTTCTCAAGCAATGAGGCAACCTCTGCAAACCCCTTCCACATTTTTGCTTCACCGTATCTGGCACCTGCGAAAACAGCAATGTGTTTTTCTCCTGCCCGGGTAAGCTGAGGTTTCTCAGGCATTTCCGGAAGAGCATCCACTGCTTCAGCAATGGCATCATAGTGAAGAGAGTGGTGTCTTGTTCTGTCTTCCGGTATTCGTCTTACAGTTGTGAGAAGAGGTGTTCTGCCGTCTCCGGGAGTTCCGGTAATCTGCCTGATTCCAGCCCTCACCCCTGCCAGCGCAGAACTGAAAGATGAGGTAAGAAGAAGCAGCTTTTTGTATCTGTGACCGGAAGGGAGTTCAGGAAAGGTATGGACCTGACAGTTTGAAAAGACCATTCTGTACAGGGGAGCAACTCTCTTAACAGCCCAGATTCCAGCATCAGGATACCTGGAAATTATTCCGTTTACTGCAGGCAGTGCCATAATACCGTCACCGAGCCAGTTTGGAACCCTTACAAGGAGACTCATTACCAGCCGCGCCGAATAAGCGAAGCCCACTGTTCAAGAAACTGACTCTCACCTCCGGCAGGTTCTCCGCCCCACCCCTGAAACACACCTTTTCGGTCAAGGCCTACCACAGGTACTCCAAGAGCTCTGGAATGCACCCACAAATACCGGTCAGTGGTTACAACAGCAGAAGCTCCTGAGACAACAGCAGCAAAGAGTGAATGGTCTGTCTCCGGAGGAATACTGGAGGCCTTTCCGTCAGCCAGAACTATCTTCAGAGGTATTTCAGCCTTTTTTCTGTCCAGTATTGAGGCTGCTGCCTCTGTTGCAAGTATGTAGGGAAGTGTTTTGTGTGAAATCGGAGAAAGAATGGAAGATGCCTTTTCAGAGAGTACCTGTGGAGGCTCCGGCTTCCAGTCTTCAGGATACTTCAGCCCCAGAATGCCAGTCATTGTTCTGACCGCGTCAGGAAAAGGATCGCCTTCGGTTTTTACATGAATGTTTACCGCTGAATGTGCCGACACAGAAACACATGCCCTTGGAGTACACTTCTCAACGAACCTGAGAAGATCATCACATGGTTCAGATGCAAACATGAGAACACCAGGTTCAATCTGCGGTTCTGTTACTGAAGAGTCTGATCCCCACATGTGGATTTCAGGCAGCCATGGAAGAAACTCAGCAAGTTGAGCATAGTCTTTTCGAATAACCAGATGAACCGGTAAATTCGGGAACGATTCCTGAAGGGCGCGGGTCATGTAAATAGCTGACCAGCTTCCTGAAACATCAGGAGAGGCAAAAACCCCTACAGCTTCCGGCTTGAGTATGTCTCCAGGGAATTTGAAAGGCGCCCAGTTGGATCTGACCTTTGATTCCCGTCTGCCTCCAAATAGCTTTCTGAAGAATTTCACTGCTCAAAACCTTTCATCAGTGCATCTGCAATGTCTGCTGCAGCACTGCTGGAACTGTTTATGGCTCCCAGTACCCTGAATGACTCAGAATACCTGCCTGATATGTGAAGGCAGAGCCCGTACATAACAGGTGCCAGCGCATCAGAAGGGTACTGCTCAACAAGCAGACCGGAAAGCATCAGAGCGCTGCTGCTGTCACCAATGTTCAAATATGCGGAGCACAGGTCAAGGGCACTCCAGAACTTTTCTCTTGCTGTGGTTCCGTATTCGACTGAAAGCAGAAGGTGTTCAACAGCTTCTGCGCCTTTTCCTGCGAAAAGTTCAGAGAGACCCAGGGAGCGGTATTTAAGCCAGTTGCTTCCTGCTTTTTCTGAAACAGCCGCAAGACCGGCAACTGCTTCAGCGGAAAACCCGCAGCTCCATGCAGCCCTTGCCATCCAGAAGTCTGTCATTGAACTATCTGCTGAAAATGGCTCAAGCTCGGTTATAAGAAGAAGGGCACGATCAACATGGCCTGCATAGAGAGCTTCTTCAAGTAGCCTTCCTGCAACCCTGACCTGACCAGCCTGGTTGCCCTGTTCTGCCCAGGCTGCTCCGGCTTCCGCAAGTGATCCTGCATTCTCAAGGTCCAGCGGCGCGAAGAGAGAGAGGCAGACAAAGAGAATACTGCTCACCCCAGATACCTCTGAATAAGCCTTCTGGAAAGCCTGAAGTAGCTTGCTATTCCTATCACGGCAGCTATAGGTGTGAGTATTGCCGTTGCATGGGAAACCTTAATAAAGATACTCTTGTCTGAAAAGGCAAGGCTTCCACAGGAAGCAACAACAAGAACATAACTCAGTATTACAGTGAGTCTCTCGCTGGTGGTAATTGCCACCACAGGTATGCGAATACTCCATGATACAAGCAGAAGCCCCAGAACAACAATGATGTGATACCAGGCGGTAATAAGCGCAAACTCATGTGTGATTGCTGAAAGCCTTGCAAGCATGATAAGCATAACTGAAAGGAAGAGCTTGTCAGCAAGCATATCCAGAGTTTTTCCAGGAGTTGAGACAACCTTGAGCCGCCTTGCAAGCCACCCGTCGGCATAATCACTTGCCGCGCATACCAGAGCAGTCCAGAACATCACATGATAGCTGCCCTGCCATCCTGATATTACACAGAACGGTAAAAGGATTATTCTGAGCCAGGAGACAATTGCCGGTTTAAGAGGCAGTTTTTCCTGTGCGTCCCTTATCATCTTTATGGCTGCTCTGAGCTGTTCCTGCTGTCTCTGCTTCTCCTCAACGAACTTCAAGGTGAATATCCTCCAGCATTGATAAAGGCAGGTAATTCAGGGTATCAGGAATGCCTTCAAGGAACCGGAAAAGTCTGGCCATATCTCCGGCGGTAACAGGCTCATCAGGATGAAAGAGTCCGTCTGTTCTGGGCACCATCCAGCCCAGGCGGCATACCACAGCACAGTTGTCTTCCAGGGGTACTCCTTTCATGTCTGCAGGCGCATCGTCTGTCACTGAAGCCTGAGACAGAAGCTGATACCGGAAGTTCCAGGCAATAGCAGAGAGTAAATCTCTCCGTGTTGCAGGAGGGTCATTCACAGTTGACCAGAGAAGAAAAGCCTGTTCAATCCTCCCTGAAGCAACCAGTTCAAGAACAGGGGAAACGGCGGAAACCGATGCTGAATGCCCTGAGAGAATCTGCCAGGGTCTTTCTGCAGCAGGCTGCTGAATTATCAGAAGCAGAAGCAGAAACATGATTAAAAAATGGAGCGGGTAACGGGGATCGAACCCGCGACATTCAGCTTGGGAAGCTGACACTCTGCCAACTGAGTTATACCCGCTCTGTTCATCAGGAGAATAGCTCCCCCTGGTACACAACTTTTGCCTGACCCTGCAGCCACCAGCCGCGGTCATCGCAACTGACGGTAAGGATCAGACCGCTTCTTACTTCAATTCTAACAGGCAGATTAACAAAAGAAAACCTCTCAGAAGCAATAAGAGCAACGGCCACTGCCCCTGTGCCGCAGGCAAGGGTTTCCCCTTCAACGCCTCTCTCGAAGGTTCTCATCATCACAGGATTCTGATTGTTGAGCTGCACCCAGTTGGCGTTGGCCCCTGCTGAAAAACTGTTGTGATGCCGAACAAGGGATGCGTATTTTTCAAATGAACCGTCTTCCAGGTCATCTGTGAAAATCACTGCATGGGGAACTCCTGTGTCTGCATAACCTGTCTGAAAGGTTCTGTCTCCTGCCTGAAGAGGTTGTTCAATGTAATGCAGTACAGGTTCAGTCATCCAGATTCGGGCTTCAGAATCACCTGTAACCAGCCCTCTGTGAAGGCCGGCATCGCTTCTGAAACTGAACTCACTGCCTCTCTTCGTAACACCCAGCATGTCAGAGAACCTGCATATGCACCTTGCGCCGTTGCCGCACATGTCCGCAGCGCCGCCGTCAGAATTATAGTACTTCATTCTGAACGCGCTGCCTTCGCTGTCGGTACGGAGTTCAATCAGGCCGTCTGCCCCTATTGAAAGCCCCCTTTGACAGACAGATGCTATTCTATCAGCGGTCAGTACACTGTTCAGCTCTCCGTTCCTGTTGTCTACCATGACAAAATCGTTGCCAGCGCCGCTCATCTTCCAGAACTTCACAGTCCCTGCCTTCCCATACCATCAAGAATATTCCGGTGATATTCGGCTCTTCTGTGAAGCCCTGCGTCACGAAGAAGCCTTATCAGATCAAGTCTCAGCTGGGGATCAGGACCCCAGGCATCAAGCCAGGTCTCAAAATCCTCAGCGAGAAAGATTATATCATAATTGCCTGAAAGGTACGAAGTGAGAAGCCTCTGCAGCATCTCAACCGATGCATCTCCAGGAACTTCCTCAGGTGAGCCTGCAAAGAGCAGCAATGCGGCAGACAGCTTTTCAGAACTGTTTTCCTCAATGCCGCTGTTGGCAAGATAGAGACCGGTTTCAACAGGATTGAACAATGCAGCAAAAGCCATTTCACCGGTTGAGATAAAAGGTCCGTATCGCCTCTCCCAGAGCACTTCTCTTGCAAGAGATACACCTTTCGGGCCGTCCAGCTCAAATACCCTCAGGGATGGCCCCTGCCATACCGGCACCAGCCTCTCAAGGGATTCAGGATAGTAATGAAGTCTTACAGCCAGAGAACCGTCAGGCACTTCCCTCAGCCCTGCAAGATAGATGAGCCCAGCAGAGGATCTGTCAAAGATGAAGTCAGCCTGATAAACAAGATATCGGGCTCCTTTCTCTTCCATGAAGCTGACCATTTCTTCTTCTGAACCGTACATCAGCCTGGCAAAGGAGATAATGGTTTCTCTGTTGCCTTTGTTCTCAAAGAAGGTGTGGGTAACAGCAGGAGTTTCTGCGTATGCAGTCAGAAGCCCTGAAATGTGCCAGAAGGAGAGAACCGTTCCATCTGTTTCAGAAGCCCACTGAAGAAAACTGTCAAGTTCATCATCTCCAAGAAGGGATGACTGGTATTCAATACTGAGCCCTGCAGAGGAGAGAAGCGCAGCATACTCGGGAGCCATCATGCTCTGAACTCCGAGAAGCGCCGCTGCAGAAGAGATGAGCAATTTGTTCCGCCAGAAAGCAGAGACAATAAGCGGTATGGCTGCCACTGCCAGAAGAACATGAAGTCTGTCAAAAAGAAGGTATCCTGCAAGAGAAACAGGCAGAGCCCAGTACAGCAGTGTTCCATTCAGGATTTTTCGAAACCTTTTCCAGCCCAGAGCTGCCGCCGGTATCACAGGCAGAAAGAGAAGAAGCATCTGCCCCGGAGATGGACTGGTATAGCCGCTTACCCAGAAAAGTCTGGCATCATTGGAGAGCATGGATGGGTCTTCAGGATGGCTGAAAAGAAATCTGAACTTGGCCAGAATAACTGCTGTAACATGCCCTGTGGCACCGGAACCGGAAAGAAATAATGCACAGGCTGCCGCAGCTGAACCTGTCCATCGAATGACTTTTCCACCGGTGAAGGCTCCTGCTGCAGAGAAAACCGCAAGGACTGTTGCCGGTGAGTACAAAGCGCCGTCATGCCTCATGTGGGTGAGGAGCAGCGAAGCGGTTACCTGGGCTGCTGCATAGGGAAGAGTGAGGTGTTTTCCAGGTCTTTTGAAAAGCATCCACAGAAAAAGACCTGTGGCAATGAATCCGGTTACCTTCCAGGCTGCCAGAGCCATGAAGAAAAGAACTGCCCCTGTAATTCCCGCAAAGTATTTTCGTCTGGTTCCTGCAGAAATATCTGCAAACATGAGAGAGGAAAAAATCAGAGGAAGAGCGACAGTTTCCCTGTAGAGACTCTCACCTCTGGTTCTCAGCAGGGCAGGAAGAAAAACAGCATAGAGCAGTGCGGCAAAAAATGATTCTCCAGAGGAAAAACCTGTTTTCTTCATCCAGAAGAAGAGTACAGGAACCAGAAGCAGCGGAAACCCCCGGCAGAAAAAGGTAAGGAAACTGTTAAGATCACCGCCTGTTATGCGGTGAATACCTCCTGCAATGTATTCTTCGAAGATTGAGTTCTCACCGGTGTTCATTCCATATGGGCGCATTACCAGTGAATCCACCTCAGGTATTCCCTGACCTGATGAGACCATTTCAGTGTATCTGAGAGCCTGTGTGGTTTCTCCCTGCATTCTATCCGGAGGCGGAAGAACAGCAGTTGCGAAAACTGTGCGGAAAACGAATCCTCCTGCTGTTATCAGCAAGAGAATCAGCAGTGTTTTTAAATGGGTTTTTCCCTCAGCCGATGCGCGCATGGCGCCTGGCTATCTGGGTGGCTATTATCTTGAGGGTTTCAGCAGGCCCTGAACCTCCCATGGCTACAGAGTCCACTGTGGGCCAATCGCGCCTGTTCAGATCAGAGTTCATTCTGCCGGTATCCATTATGCCGGGAAGGTCCCTCTTATTGAACTGCAGAACCATGGGAATCATCAATAGATCAATACCGTAACTTTTGAGGTTGTGTTCAAGGTCATCCATGCTGTTCAGGTTTGCCTCAACCCTCTCCTGCTGGCTGTCTGCCACAAACACAATACCGTCAACTCCGTCAAGAATAACCCTGCGGCTGAGGGCATAGTATGCCTGACCGGGAACGGAATACAGGTGCAGTTTGAGCAGTGAATCACCAATCCTTGCAAAATTAACAGGGAGGAAATCAAAGAAGACAGTTCGCTCGCATCTGGTGCAGAGAGTGACCAGACGGCCACGGTTCTCAGGAGCTATGAAATCCCGAATGCCTCTCAGGTTGGTGGTTTTTCCCGAAAGCCCCGGACCGTAATAGACGATCTTGTAGGCTATTTCATTGCCTGATTTATGCACTTGCCCCCTCCAGCTGATGGTTCATTCAGAACCTCTTACAAAATATAACCTTCTTCACCGCTTCTTTCAACCAGCCCGCTCAGCTTTTCTGCCACCTTTCTGCCGGTGAGTCTCGCCCTGCCTTTTATCAGATCAGGTGCGCCAAAGAGATAATCTTCCATGAGGTACGAAAGAACAGAGCGAAGACGCCTTGCCCCTATGTCCTCCTTCTCATTGTTCATGTACCTGGCTGCTGAAGCGATTTCATTTGCAGCGGAATCGTCCACCTTCAGAGTAACTCCATCAACTTCCAGAAGCTTCAGATACTGGTCAAGAATACAGTTCTCAGGCTCTGTGAGTATTCGCTTCAGATCCTCCTGGGAGAGCGGGTCCAGTGAAACCCTGAGAGGAAATCTGCCCTGAAGTTCCGGAATAAGGTCTGCAGGGCTGCTGCCGTGAAACGCTCCTGCTGCTATAAAGAGAATGTGGTCGGTCTTGACTGTACCATACTTGGTGGCAACTGTGCTTCCTTCAACAAGTGGAAGAAGATCTCTCTGAACTCCCATTCTTGACACATCAGGGCCGCTTCCACCCTCTGAACCAATAATCTTGTCTATCTCGTCGATGAAGACTATCCCCTCTTCCTGGGCCAGTCTCAACCCCTCCATCACATGGTCTCCACCATCAAGCAGCCTGTTCATCTCTTCGTCGAAGAGGCGTTTTCTGGCATCAGAAACTTTTATTCGAACCTTTTTCCGTCTTCTTCCGATAACCTTGTCGAGCATCTTTTTCATCTGGTCATTCATCTGGTTGTCGAAACCCTGACCTGGAATCATGGGAAAAACTTCCACTCCCATGGACTGCTCTGCTATTGAGAGTTCAATCTGAACATATTCCAGTCTCATACCGTCCAGCAGATCTTCAAGAACTGCCTCAGACTCCACATCTGGAACAGAAGACGATGCTTTAAGGGCTGCCAGAAGCCGTGTTCTAACCCTGGCTTCAGCCTCTGCCGTGCGGTTTTCCCTGGCCTTTTTTGTGGCAAGATTCACAGCTGAGCGAACAAGATCCCTGATGATTCCCTCAACATCCCTTCCCACATAACCTGTCTCAGTGTATTTTGTTGCTTCTACCTTTACAAAGGGAGCGCCTACCAGAGCAGCCATTCTTCTTGCTATCTCGGTTTTTCCAACTCCTGTAGGTCCCATCATTATCATATTGCTGGGGTTTATCTCAGAGCGCATAGGCTCTTCAACCAGTCTTCTTCTGTAACGGTTGCGAAGAGCTATGGCAACTGTGCGCTTTGCGCCGTTCTGGCCAATGACATGCCTGTCAAGCCATTTCACCGTTTCAGCAGGGGTCATTACTTGCTGCATATTTCCTCCGACTGAACCTCACCGCCTGTGTAGATACAGATATCGCAGGCTATTCTGATTGACTCAGCTGCAAGTTTCAGCGGACCCATTCTGGTATGCCTGTCCAGTGCCCTGGCTGCAGCTATGGCATATGGAGAACCTGAACCTACAGAAACTATTCCATCCGGAGCTTCCACAACCTCCCCTGATCCGCCTATTATCAGTGCATGAGATCTGTCCACTGCTGCAAGCATGGCATTCAGTTCTCTCAGGTATTTGTCTGCTCTCCATTCCCTTGCAAGCTCAACTGAAGCCCTGGGAAGGTTTCCTCTGAAAGCCTCCAGCTTTTCCTCAAGCCTTTCCACAAGGGCGAATGCATCTGCTCCAGCGCCGGAGAATCCAACCAGTACCGACCCGCCGCAGAGTTTTCTTATTTTTTTGGCAGACATCTTGAGAATAGTCTCCCCCAGTGTAACCTGTCCGTCTGCAGCCATTGCCGCAGTTCCGTTTCTTACAATGCCCAGCACTGTTGTAGAACGAAAATCCATATTAACTCCCGCTTCTGCCTGTGAAACATGCGTTCCACGCTTCAGCATGGTCCATCTCCATTGATGTAACCATCACATTCCATGCCAGAGCAGGGTAACCGCTGTCAATGAGAAGCTGACTTCTGGCCTCCGGAGAGAATGATTTCATTGCGATTATGTACCATAGCGCAGTCTGACGGGCAAGTTCAGGGTCTTCGATTAATCTTTCCGCAAGCATGGCAACCGCCTGTCTGTCCTCTTCAGCAGGAAGTTCCGGACCCAGTATTGCTCCTGCGGAAACAGCAGCTATCACATTGCCCAGTGAGGCCAGACCTACCATTTCCGTTATTACCATTGATCCGTCCAGATCACTGCGCCACTGGAGTTCAGCGCTGTTCTGATCCATACTGCCTATAACAGAGGCAAGTGCTGTGTCCATGATGCTGAGCCCTGAAGTCAATGGACTGTAAATGGTTGATCTGTCCACCATTTCCTCCATAAGACTGAAAAGAGCCTCATCGCACCCCGAAGAGGCTATTTCACCAAGCACCTGTCTGGCAGTGATGTAATCGCCAAAAGCAAGAGAAGCTTCAATTCTTATCCACTCGTGTTCAGGTGATCCGTCGCTGATGGAATCAATAACGCTCAGGAACGCCTCTGCCTGTTCAAACTCATCGGCAACTGCAGCCAGCTTGCCCATTTCAGCCTGAATTTGAATATCCTCAGCCCAGGGCTCCATGAACGATATCTGCTCTTCAACATACTCTCTGGCTGCAGAAAGCCCTTCAGTTCCCATCAGCACCCGAGCCTTGATCAATGCCACACTGGACATGATAAGCGCCCACTGCTCAGGCATTGCGCTGAACAGGTTTTCAGCCATAGCCAGAGACGAGAGTGCTCTTTCTGAATCACCGGAGGCGAGAAACTGACCGGCCATCCTGCTGTAGCAGCTGGCATAGTTGCGAGCTATCTGAACAGCCTGATCATCCTTGTAGACACCAGGGTCAGTCAGGCCTGTTGTGAGGTAGTTCTGTGATTTTTCCCAGCCGAAATCGGGGTTTACTTCTGTTCTAACAGGAGAATCCATAATCTGGAATGTAATACCCTGCATCTGAAGGTAATCCTGCACATACTTCCTGTTGTCCGAGGCCACAGTACCTGCTATAACAACTTCTCTTCCGTGAATGTCCCTGTTCTTCACCATATTGATCAGCAGAAGGTCCTGCATCGGCACCGATCCCTGATTACCTCTGCCAAGGCTGGGTACAGTAATGGCTAATTCACCATGTTCCATAACCCATGGCCATGAGGAATTAAAGGTATCATCCAGAATAGTTCTTTCCAGAGGTGATGTCACAGGCATTCCATCACTGGTGACATGGAAGAAATTGGGGCCCCAGATAAACACCGGCTCCATTGAGTCAACAAGCTCAGGATCGTAGCTGAGCAGAAGCGGATCTTTTTCCATGAGCTGTTTCATGTACCACCTGGTGTTCATAAGACTAAGGTTGGATATAATAACATCCCGCCTTACACCAAGAACTCCCTGGGCAAACCACAGAGGGAATGTGTCATTGTCGCCGTTGGTTATTATCACTGCGTTTTCAGGGCAGGATTCCAGCAGATTGATACCATAATCCCTTGCTGCATAGTCCCCTGATCTGTCGCACATGTGCCAGTTGGCAGCCAGTGCAGTGAGGGGAAAAAACATCAGTATCCAGGCGAACCTTCTTGCACCGGACTTTTTAAGATTCTTGAAAAGCGATCCTGCACCGATCATTGAGAGCACCGCAAAAAAGATGAAAGAGGCTCCGAAGAAGTAATCCCTCTCCCTGACTTCACCAAGGGCAGTACCTTCAGGGCCGGTTTTGAAGTTCAGGTAAACAACAAAAGCAAAGCTTGCCATAAAGAATGTGAGCCCCAGAAGAACCAGAAGATCTTTTCGTCCGGCTCCAAGAGCAAAGAGACCTGTCAGCGCTAGAAGCGCAAGACCAAGCCACAGGAAAGCCCACAGCACTCCTCCAGGTGACCCCATTGGATCAGTCCAGGCGGAGGGTTTGCCTATCTGCCAGGAGAGGTATTCCCTGAAGAGTCCAAGCTGCTCACCGAAGGGACCCTTTCTGTCCAGTATGGATACCTGACCGTACTGTTCCCTCTCCAGAGCTTTTCTGAACTCGGTCCACCGACAGGGGTTGGTCTCGTTTATCTCCGGATTCTGTATGGCTCTCAGGGGCATATAAAGGTGAACGCTGAAAGCCAGCACCATGAATGTGAGAAAAACCACAATGAAAGAAGGGTTCTTCCACTCAAAAGCCTTTTTCCGAATTGCATAGAGAATGTACATGGAAACTATGGGAAGAACAACAATAAGGGCGCTGAGGTGGTTGCCTATTGAAAGGGTCATAAGGTAACCTGTGAGCAGAAGCTGCTTTCCTGCAGGTCTGTTATGCAGACGCCTCTCTATCCAAAGGTCGAAAACCCAGAGTATCAGCATGGAGAGAAGACCTGCCATTGCGTAGGTCTCTGCTGCGTTGTTGTTTCTCCAGACAGTGTAGCTGAACCCTGCCAGAAGAGCTGCAGCAGCAGAGACAGGACGGTAGAGCCAGGGCTCCAGGTTCATTCTGGAAGACCATCTCTGCACAAGCCTTGCGGTAAGGCCTATGGTAACAGTTCCTGCAAGGGCGCACATAAGGTTGACCCTTGCGGCCACTGAAGGCATAAACCCGAAAAGCAGTGTGCTGAACCTTCCCATAAGAACAAAGAAGGGAACCCCCGGCGGGTGAGGTATCCCTGCAACCCATGAGCAGGTTATGTACTCGCCGCTGTCCCAGAAACTCACCGAAGGGGCAAGTGTCAGCAGGTAAACGATGAATGCGGCAAGGGCGGCTGCCGCAGCTATCATTCTGTCCACATTAACGGTCTCTCTGAAATTCACTTCTTCTCCCTGGGGTGAGTCTTCATGTAAACACCCTTAAGTTTTTCAGTGGTCAGGTGGGTGTATATCTGTGTAGTTCCTATCCCTTTATGTCCGAGCAGTTCCTGCACAGTTCTTATATCTGCCCCTGCATCAAGAAGGTGTGTGGCAAAACTGTGCCTGAATGTGTGGGGAGTGGCCCCTGCGGCTCTGGCCGCTCTGCTCACTCCATCTGTTACAATACGCCTGATATCCCTCGGGTCAAGTTTTCTGCCGCGAACGCTTATGAAAACTGTTCCCGGGTCTTCTCCCCTGAGAAGCTCGCGGCGAACCTCAAGCCACCTTGAAAGCCAACGACAGGTTCCCTCAGGAATAGGTGTTATTCGCTCACGGCGACCTTTTCCCAGCACCCTTATGGTCATTTCATCTGTGTCCACATTGCCTGTGAGCAGCGATGCTGCTTCTGCGGCTCTGAGGCCGGCTCCGTAGAGAACCTCAAGTACTGTACGATTCCGTACACCGGCAGTTTTGGAGGTATCAAACGATGTAAGAACCTTTTTAACTTCTTCAACACCCAGAAACCCTGGAAGAGGGATTTTTGCACAAGGGGGCTTTATCGCCGCTGCTGTATCTGTTTCAGACCGTCCGGTTCTGTACATCCAGGCTGAGAAGGTTCTGAAACAGCTCACCATTCGGGCAATACTCCTTCTGGAAAGACCTGAAGCAGACCTTCTCATTATGTATTCCCTCATTGATTCAGTGGAAACAGGAGTTGAATCAGGTTTGGTTTTAAGGTAGTCGCCTATTTGAACCGAATAAGCCCGCACTGTCAGAGGCGAGAGGCCTCTGCCATGCTCAAGCTCATCGGTGAACGACTGCAGGATCAGTCTGTCTTCTTCCTGCAATTGGGACAGTACACTCCCTTCTTTCGCTGTTCAAGCAGAGGAAAACCGCACCTGGGACACCTGCGGTCAATTGGTCTGTTCCACATGGAGTACCGGCAGTCAGGGTATCTGCTGCATGAATAGAAGACCCTGCCTTTTCGGGATGTCCTTTCCACCAGCACACCTGAACAGCCCTCCTCAGGGCATGAAACCCCTGCAGGTAAAGGCCCTTTGTAGTCGCATGCACTGCAGACTGCATACCTGCCGTACCTGCCCCTTCTAACTGAGAGTTTTTCACCGCATACAGGGCATGGAGCAGCAGCTTTCCCGCTGCTATCATCTTCCACCGGCTTTGTATACCTGCAGCCTGGGAACCCGGGACACGCAAGGAACTTTCCGTACTTACTTATTTTCTCCACCAGGTTGCGACCGCATTCAGGGCACTTCTCGGTAGTTTCCCTTGCCAGTGACGCCTTTACTTCAGGAAGCTTCTGCATGGCACTTTCAAGGGAAGCTGCAAGCGGTCTGTAAAGCTCTGCTACAGCATCTTTATACTCTTTTCTGCCTGAAGCTATCATGTCCAGAAGCTCTTCCATTCTGGCAGTGAAGTCGATCTGGAAGATGTGAGGAAAGAGTCTGGTAAGAAGGTCTGAAGTGACCATTCCAACCTCTGAAGGGATCAGCTTCTTTTCCGATACTTCCGTATATCCCCTCTTCTTCAGAGTGGCAATGATCGACACATAGGTTGAGGGACGGCCTATGCCGAGCTTCTTCATCTCTGAAACCAGCCCGGCTTCTGTGAACCTTGCCGGAGGTTTGGTGAACTTCTGTTCGGTGTTTATATCAAGAAGCTCCACAGGCCCCCTGGAAACATCAGGAATGGGAGAGGTAACACTTATCTGACCAGGGTCAACCGCTGCAAATCCTCTGGAAGCAACCTTCTGCCCCACAGTGCGGAAAACAAGGGAACCGCCGGTTGTTGTAACCGTTGTCTCTGCTATTACCGCCTCTTTCATCTGCGTGGCAATAAACCTGTTCCATATGAGGGTGTAAAGTTTCAGGTGCCTTGAATCCAGCAGACCCTTCAGGCTATCAGGGGTTCTTTTGGGATCGGTGGGGCGAATGGCTTCGTGGGCATCCTGAGCGCCGCCGCTGGAACGGTATCTTCGCGGTTTCTCAGAGAGGGCTTCAGCACCCCACTTATCCTTTATGTATTCTCTGCAGCCATCTAACGCAGAGGGCTCTATTCTTACAGAATCGGTACGCATATAGGTTATGAGACCTGTGGTCTCGCCGTCTATTTCAAAACCTTCATAGAGATCCTGGGCAAGGCGCATTGTGGCAGATGGAGAGAAGGATAGCCTGGAGGATGCTGTAACCTGCAATGAACTGGTAATGAAAGGAGGAGAAGGCTTTCTTCTGCGAAGCTTTTCTTCAATGTCAGTTATCTCCCATGAAGCTTTCTTTGCAAGCTGAAGAACTGAATCGGCGTCTTTCCGGTTTTTCGGTGAATACTTCTCACCATCTGCCCTCTTGCCATTTTGGCGAAAAAGCCTGCCTGTGTATTCTTCACTCTTGCTGCGGAATCGGGCGGTAACAGGCCAGAACTCCACAGGGGTAAAGCTCTTGATAGCTTTTTCTCTCTCAGATATGAGCATCAGGGCAACTGTCTGGACTCTTCCTGCACTGAGCCCCTTCCCCACCGTTCGCCACAGGTAGGGGCTTACTCTGTATCCAACCAGCCTGTCCATAACCCGCCTTGCCTGCTGGGCATCAACAAGGTCCATGTCTATGTCCGAAGCGCTTTTTGCCGCGATCTGCACTGCGCTTCTGGTTATGGCGTTGAAACGAATACGGTAGAATTTTCTTTCAGGGGCCTGAAGCAGCCTTGAGATGTGCCAGCAGATAGCCTCTCCTTCACGGTCAGGGTCTGCTGCAAGATAGATGCTTTTATAGCCTCCTGCTGTCTTTCTCAGCCTGGCTACAGAAGCCCTTTTGTCTGGAAGAATGGTGTATGCCGGTTCAAGTGTGTCAAGATTGACACCAATTCTGTTTTTGGGAAGGTCCCTCACATGACCATTGGACGCGACAACATCCCAGCCCCTGCCCAGATAGTTCTTGAGGCTCTTCGCTTTTGCAGGAGACTCAATGATAACCAGTCTCCTCTCCTTTTTATCAGCCATTCGGAGATACTCCTGTTTTGGTCAGACAGTCAGTTTCCGATAAGCCATTCGGTCACAGGACCGGTTATGGCGCTCCAGCAGTCTTCTCTGTAACTGAGAAGGTTCTGGAACATACTCGGATTGAGAACGCCCTGCACATCCTGGAAGGATTCAGCCACAAGACTCCATACAACAACACTCTGAAAGCGGTTTTCCCTGTAGATAAGAACAAGCTGGTCTATGTTGGAAGGAGTAAGCCAGTCTGCTGCGCAGCGCATCAGGTCCATTCTGGTTTCAAGCCCGACAGGATGAGTGATTACCAGAACCAGAACAGATGTTGAGTCGTGCCATGCCAGCAGGGCACCGTCGTCAATTGCCACAGGAACTCCCGCTGCAAGCACAGAGAGCTGTCCGGTTATCATATCAGACTCACGACTGAGCAACTGGGCACCGGATACGGATCGTGGAATTGAAGACCTGAGTTCTATCTCACAGGGGGCCTCCACAGAAGAATACTCCTCAGCAAGTTCAAGCCTCCTGATAGCATAGGGATCAGCAAAGGAGCGGTTCCCGGCAGTCTCGTCGGAGGTTTCATCAGCTATATCTTCCGTCTGGAGTGTATCCGGCTGAAGGGTCTGTAATGAGTCCTCATCTGCTGTTGCTGCAGTGCCATCCTCAGGTTCAGTGATAACAGCAGTTGAATCTGTTGAATCGCTGAACATGTTCACAGGATCGGCAATGTAGAAAACAGTCCCGATAACAACCACCGACAACAGGACAACAAGAACAGTCTTAAGAAAAGATGAGCCTCCGGAGGACTGTTTCTTTTCAACATCAGAATTTATTACAGGTTTCTGAACAGTCTTCCTCTCCACACCGTGATTCGCATGGGCTACAGCCTTACCTGAAGTTGCACACTTGTTGCACACATGGGCTATTCTGTCGAAACAGTTCTTGCAGGTAAGGTCACCGCAGGTTCTGCATGGAGCAAGACGCTCTCCGTCCACAGGGGTTCTGCCGCAGATATGACATCTGGTAGTGTGTCTTATCTCATCGCCTGCTGATGTGATGAGAATATCCTCCTCATCATCTTCCAGGGGCGAATCTTCTTCAGGGTCGTCATCAACAGAATAGTCTTCATAGTCATCATCTGTATCGTCGGCGACATCTTCATCCTCCGAAATCTCATAATCATCATAAGCAGAAGGTCTGGAGACATCCTTTATATCATCTTTAACGGTTCCGGCGTCCTGGGGAGCATCATCATCAAACCTGGGAAGAAGATCAATGTAAGGGTAAAGATCCTTCTGAATAACCCTGGCTTCAGCCATAGGAACAGCTTCCCGAATAACAGACGGAGAACTTTCAACCGCTTTCTCCGCTTCATCAACTGAAAGATCAAGGCTGGTGACAAGAAGTTTGAGAACCTTCCGTTTCTCCTCTTCTCTGCCAAGTCTTACAAGCAGCAGATCAACAAGAGATTCGCTCATTTACGCCCTTCCTTCAAGAAGCTCGAACTGCCTGTGAAGACGGGCGATGACCATTCTGCTCACTCTCCGCAGTGTTTCAAACACCCCTTTGCCCTCTGAAGCAACAGATTCGAGACACGGAACCTTTGAGAGACCAAGTTCAGTTACTATACGGGAAACCGGCATCGCATCCGGAAGATCCCTCTTATTGCACTGCAAAACAAGACTTACACCTTTTCTTTTCTGCGTTCTGAGGTTTTCCTTCAGGTCTCTGAGGCTCGCAATGTTTGCATCCATTCTGAACTCCTGAGAGTCAGCAACAAAAACGATACCATCCACTCCCTGAAGAATAAGCCTTCTGCTGTCTGAGTACATGGCCTGCCCGGGAACACTGTACAGGTGAAGCCTTATCTTGAACCCGTTAATCTCTCCGGAATCCAGAGGAAGAAAATCAAAAAAGAGGGTTCTCTCATTGCCTGCTGCAAGTGAGATGAGTTTACCCCTTGAATCAGCTGATACCTGACTATGGATATACTTCACATTGGTAGTTTTTCCGGAAAGACCCGGCCCGGCATAAACAAGCTTGCAGTCTATCTCTTTTGCACTGTAGCTAACCGTTGCCATCAGAATCACCCTTCATTGGTGTTCCGGGAATTCCCGTTTTTGCCGTGGTCTTCATCAAGGTCAGTCTCACGCATTCCCTTCTTGAACTGATTAAGAGATCTTCCGATGGAACGGGCGATCTCAGGTATCCTTTTTGCCCCGAAAAGGAGGAGCAGGACAACCAGTATGACTATGAGTTCCACTGTTCCGATTCGACCCAAATCAACCCTCCTGAGCTGTCAGAACCACTTGTATAAAACTCCGGTTACCGCAAGGCCGGCAAAGGTCATGATGTTGAGCCTTACCGCTATTTCAGAAAGCTGGAATCTGATAATATACAAATCAAAGCCCAGCGGCCCGATGGAAATCTCGGCGCTGCCGCCGAAGAACTGCCTGAGAGCCACTGAACTGTCCGGAAGAAGGGCGCAAACCGCCTCTCCCATTACAGTACCTGTTATCATCCCTGCCAGGGAGATAAATATCCAGAATCCTGTTGACCTTCCGTGCAGCAACTTGTTCCTTCCACACCTGTATTTTAACTTAAGGTAAGTTCATTCGCAATGCTTCCAGTTCCGGCAGTTTTCTCATTATCCCTGCTGCAGCCATGCCTGTTATCGCTCCTGAAACTGTTCCCCAGAGGGACAGAACGGGCACAAGGGATTCAGAAGGAAGCTCACTTAGTAATGCACCGGCAATGAAGAGCTGGGCCCAGAGTGATGCAACTGCTCCTGATGCTGAAACTGCCGGTAAAGAAACTTTCCCTTGAAAAACACTGTGCACACCTGCCATTACAATGGTGCTGGCAGCAGCGCCTGAAGCTGAGAGAAGAAATGCAGGGGTTGCTATGGTACCGGTAACAAGTGCCACTGCAGTAACTCTGGCAAAGTTCAGCTCAAGGGCTTTTAAAAAACCTGAACGGATTATCACAATAATCGCCGGTATGTTGGCAAGCCCAAGTCTCAGAAAAGGCAGCGGCCTGGGAACCATACTGTCCACAACACCCAGAACAGTGGCTGCAGCCACCAGCAGAGCTAATTCCCTGCGGCCTTCAGAAGACAATCTTCCACTTCCCTGAAACATTTCTCAGCGCTGAACATGTCAACTGCCCTGGTTCGGGCTGCATTCCTCAGAGTTTTTTCACAGAGGGTTTCAAGCTTCTTCACTGAAGCTGCCAGAGCCTCAGGATCACCTGTGCGGAATGAGAGCCCTGTTGTACCGCTCTTGTTTACCCAGGAAACACCTGTTGCAAGGTTGCTGCTTATCACCGGTGTTCCGCAGGCCATTGCTTCCAGCTGAACCATACCATAGGCTTCACTTCTGTGAATGGAGGGAAGAATCAATGCCTTTGCGTTACGATAAAGGCGGATAAGCTGAGAATCACTTACATTCTCCATCAGCTGAATGGAAAGATTCTTTCGGGAAGCAGTGCGACGAATACTATCAGCCATAGGACCGCCTCCGGCCATTATCAGCCTGAAGGTTTCAGGAAGAAGTTCCCAGGCTTTCAGCAGAACGCCTATTCCCTTGTAGGAACGGAACCTGCCCACAAACAGCCAGTAATCCCCTGAGGGCCTGGAACAGGGAGAGAATCTTCCGGTATCCACACCTATGGGAATAACCCTGGTGTTATCAAGCTCCCTGAGAAACCGGGATGTGGTTCTGTATGTCTCGGAGGTTGCGACAACAGTTTCAGCTCCCTTGAGAAAACGCTTCAGCAGAGGCCCGTAAAGAGGAAGAAGAAATGCCTGTCTCACAATATCACTGTGATATGTTACAATGTATGGTTTTCTTGCGCGGTCCGGAATTGAAAGCAATGCGGTAACAGCAGCAGGAAGAGGCACATGAAAATGTATTACATCTGCATCTGTCGTCATGATTTTTCTTCTGTATTCAGGAGCTATGGGGTTGGAAAGCAACCTGAGTGAACAGGGCACCGGTGACACTTTGAATCCCCTTGAGAATCCCCCCTGACCTCCTGCTGTAACCACCTCCACATTGTGTCCCTGTTCTGCGCAGAAAGAGGAGAGATCATGTATGTAACGCTCAATGCCTCCGTTTACCGCCGGAAATACATCCTTGTATACCTGCAGCACTTTCATGAAACTGCCGCCCTGTAGCATTCAAGGGTTTCAGACGCAGTTTTCTCAAGGGATAACTCACCTGCAAAATTTCTCAGATCATCAGGCGAGAATTCAGTTTCAAGAGCATTTAAAACAGCAGCTGCAATGGATTCCGGACTATCTCCTGCAATACCGGAAGCCACATTTCCGTATATCTCTGTGAGAGCCTTTGCCGGGCCGATTACAAAAGGAGTTCCGGCAGCAGCAGATTCAAGGGGAGGAAGGCCGAAACCTTCGTAAATACTTGGATACACCATGAGCCTGGCTCCTGTCATGGCACTCATTATCATCCTGTCGCTCACAGAACCTGTCCAGCGAACCCCTTCTGTATTCTCAAGGGCTTTTCTCAACAGGGAAGGGCCCCATCCCCACCTGCCGGTTACTGCCAGTGTAAGACCTGAGTGAACCCTTCGAATATCTTTCCATGCGGCAAGAAGGTTTCCAATGTTCTTTCTGGGTTCCACTGTTCCTGTATAGAGTATGTATTCCCCGGTGATTCCTGTAGCCTGCCGGAAAAGTTCATCTGTTTCACTGTTATCAGGAGCAGACAGATAAACACATTTACTCTCAAGGCCCAGAAGCTCCTTTATTTCGCCTGCTGTGAAAAAGCTGTCTGCTATTATCAGTGCGGCTCTCTTTGCAACTTCGGGAAACTTCAGCCGGTAATAAAGACCTCTGACAGCTCCGAACCACTCAGGATGCCTCATGAAAGCCATATCGTGAACAGTTACAGCATATGGAATTCCTGAAGGAACAGAGCCTCCGAACGCAGGAAGGTGCAGCAGATCATACTTCTCCCTGCGAAGATGCCTGCGCACAGAAAGGTTCTCTGCCAGAAGCTTGCCGGCAGTTGTCCTTGTGCCCTGCGCCAGAGCTTTCACTGAAGAAGCTCCGATAAGCTGGAAACCCTTCAGAAGCCTTCTGGTATAGACACCTGTTCCGCCGCGGTTGGAACCTGAAGCGGCATAGAGGGCTGTTTTTGGATCAGATGCAGGTAACAGAGTCATCACCTGTGAAGAGTCTGCCTGGCCTTCCTTCAACGGAAGTACGATCGCCGGTCACAGAACCTTCAAGATTCACCTGGGACACTAAAGAATCATCGCAGATAATAGAATCGGATATCCGTGAGTCACATATGGTGACATTTCTGCCGCAGGAGACGAATGGTCCTACTACTGAGTTTTTCAGTACAGTTCCCTCTTGAAAGAAACAGGGTTCTATAACAACAGAGTTCTTCAGAACAGGCGTTCCAGCCCCGCCGTTCTCTTTAAGAAGTATTCTGTTGGTCTCGATAAGTGTTTCCGGTTTGCCGCAGTCATACCAGCCCTGAATATTCAGCGTGCCGAAAGGTTCACCGTTCTGAAGCATGAGCTGCATTGCATCGGTAAGCTGGTACTCACCTCTTGTTCTGGTATTCTTTTCTTTCAGCTGCCGGCAGTACTCCATTAGTTTTCTGCCGCTGGCAAAATAGTAAACTCCTACAATGGCCAGATTGCTTATGGGTTCAGATGGCTTCTCAACCAGTTTCTTCACCTGTCCGTTCTCCATTAAAACAACACCGAAACGGGAAGGATCATCCACTGGAGCTGTAACTATCAGGTTTCTGGTCTCCCCCTTTAGAACAGACAGGTCGGCGGAAAAAAGAGTGTCACCGAGAACAACCATTGAAGGGCTGTCGGTGGTGTATTCCTCAGCCAGAAGAACAGCAGAAGCAAGGCCGTCAGCACTCTCCTGAACAGCAAAATCAACCAGAATATCAGGATACCCGCTTCTGGCCCAGTCAACAATTTCCTGCCCCAGGTAACCTGTTATAAGGGTTATGTGATCCACTCCTGCATCCTTCAGTGTATCCATCACATGGGCAAGCATCGGCCTGCCTGCCACAGGCAGAAGAGGCTTGGGTTTCGACCATGTAAGCGGGCGCATACGGGTTCCCTTCCCTGCAGCAGGGATGATACAGTGCATCTTCTATCCTCCGTTTTTCCAGGAATTCTCGTTAAGCAGAATCTCAGGGTATTTTCCAACCACATAGCTGTGGACCTTCGCTCTGACAGCCAGACCGGTTTCCATGGACAGGGACTGTTCAGCAATTTCCCTGGAACCGTGGGTTGTAACTACTGCTATCATCTTCTTCACATCAGGAATAAGCGGCGGGGAAACACTCAGTTCGTCCACACCGAACCCCAGAAGAAGCGGTACCGCCAGCGGATCACCTGCCATTGCTCCGCAGACCCCTACCCACTTCTTTTTTTCGTGGCAGATGCGAACCACTTTGTCAATCTGCCTGAGAACAGCAGGATGAAAATTGTCATACAGTTCAGCAACTCTGGGGTTGCCTCTGTCAACAGCAAGGGTGTACTGGGTAAGGTCGTTTGTGCCGATTGATACAAAGTCTACCCAGGGGAGCATAAGGTCCAGAATACTCACAGTAGCCGGTGTTTCTACCATTATTCCAACCTTAAGCGACCGGTCGTACGGAATACCTGAAACGTCCAGATCATTTCTTATCGCAGCAAGAAGATCATGAAGCCTTCTCAGCTGCTCAACATGGGTTACCATAGGGAACATGAGCCTTACATTTCCCCTTGAAGAGGCTCTGAAAATGGCCCTCAGCTGGGTTGAGAACTCGGCAGGCCTGTCGAGACATATTCGCACTGCTCTGTATCCGAGAAAAGGGTTTGCTTCAGGAACAGAATCAAAACCTGCTCTGAATTTGTCTCCTCCCATGTCAAAGGTTCTTATTATGACAGGTTCAGGATCAAGGCTGGCTGCAACATGTTCGTAAATCTGAAACTGGGCCTCCTCCTGGGTTGCGTCCTCGCTTATAAGACGAATAAATTCTGTTCTGAAGAGACCTATGCCGTCTGCGTTTACCTTTTTCACAAGTTCAACTTCATGGGGAAGTTCAATATTTGCAGCAAGTTCCACTCTGCAACCGTCACCTGTAACCGCCGGGCCTGTACTTTGCGTCTGCAGCAGGTGCTCTGCCTCAAGAAATCGGTCTCTTACCTTGCTGTGATAATCAATTTCTTCTTCAGTTGGATTTACAATCACATATCCATGAAGTCCGTCAACAATTATTGTGTCCCCTGTGCGGAGATTACCTGTAAGGTTTCGCAAACCAACCACAGCAGGAATGCCGAGGCTTCTTGCAAGAATGGAAGTGTGGGATGTTTCGCCGCCCATATCTGTTGCAAAGGCCAGAATTCGGGCAGGATCAAAACCTGCTGTTTCTGAAGGGTCCAGATCTTTTGCCACCATTATGGAAGGTTCCTGCATGGTAACAGCTCCTGGAGCTGCCCTTCCGGAAAGCTTGGCCAGAACCCTTCTTCCCACATCACTTACATCAGCCACCCGTTCTCTGAGGTAGGGATCGGTCATTTTGCTGAACTTGTTCACTACATCGCTGAGTGTTCTGCTCAGAGCGTACTCGGCGTTTACCTGTTCATCCCTGATACAGGATTCCACATCAGCTGCAATTGTAGGGTCCTGAAGGAGAAGCAGAAGAAACTCCAGTATCTGCCTTCCTTCAACCACATCCCCCACTGAGTCGGCAATGTTTTCAAGGTCATGCCTTACATCGGCTACAGCTTTGAAGAAACGGTCTGTCTCAGGCTGGATCTGTTCAGGGGAGAGGGCTATTCTGGCAACCGCCTGAAGTGGTTCCTGCTTCATCACCAGAGCTGGCCCTACAACTACCCCGTGAGAGGCTGGAATTCCCCTGTAAAGCATCAGAGCAACTCTTCTCCGAAACCGGACCTGATCACATCAGCCACTGCCTCCATTGCTTCATCAGCATCGTCACCTTCAGCAGAAACTGTTACTTCAGATCCCCCTGAGGCAGCAAGAGTCATAACTCCCATTATGCTTTTGGCGTTTACCCTGTCTTCATTGTTCTCAATCCATACATCAGAATCATACTCCACCGCTGCCCTGACAATAAGTGCCGCCGGTCTCGCATGTATGCCTAATTTGTTCGGAACTCTTACCTTTACACTGGTCATTCCTCTTCCCTGCCTCTACCCATTCGGGAAATAAGTGCTTTGTTCAGTCGCTCAGCGGAAGTAAATCCGGATTTCCTGTACTGCATGTTCATCATGGCTGCAACCTCAAGAAGAAGTGTGAGGTTTCTTCCAGGGAGCACAGGAATTTCCATAAGAGGGATATCCACACCGAGAATGTTCATGGTTTTTCTCTCAAGGCCGGATCTTTCCGCCTCGTCAATTATACCTGCATCAATCAGTCTTACAGCAAGATCAACAGTCTGTCTCTCCCTTGTTGCTCCCAGGCCATAAAGCTCCGCTATGTCCACAAAACCGATACCCCTTATTTCCATAAAAAAGCCGATCAGGGCATCTCCTGTGCCGATAAGCCTTTCCTGAGCCCTTCTCACCCTTACAAGGTCGTCAGCCACCAGACGATGCCCCCTCTCAACAAGACCGAGAACCGCTTCGCTCTTTCCAATGGCGCTTCTGCCCATGACAAGAAGACCTTCGCCAAACACATCCACCATTGTTGCGTGAAGGGATACATGGGGCGCAAATACCTCTCCCAGAAAACTGTTCAGGTCATGAATAAGAGGTGTTGTATCCCTGGGAGAGACAAAAAGAGTCGACCCTGCTTCAAAGGCTGCCGCAAGAAGCTCATCAGGAGGCTCAAGACCCTTGGTAACAATGCTGCAGACAACTGGAAACCCGAAAACACCGGCAATGGCAGAGTGCCTTGCGCCTGCGTCAAGTTCCCTGAGAAGGGTTATCTCAGTTTCTCCGAATATCTGTATCCTGTTGTGCATAAAGTTGTTGGTGTACCCTGTAAGGCAAAGACCAGGACGACTTATATCAGGGGATACGATTTTTCTCTCGTATCCCCTGACACCGGTTAATGACGAAATCTGAAGTCTGCCGGAGAGTTTCTCACTGAGAACTCCAACTGTAAGTTTTGATGGATCGGGATAACGATCCTGCAATGTCAGCCCTTTCGGGTAAGCTCCACAACCTGCGTCACACCGCTGGTTGTGCGATAGGCACTGCTCAGAGTGTCAGTTTCCGTGTTGTAGAAAATGAGCACATCATCAGAACCCCTTACCTCGAACTCGGTCATTGCCTGATTGGTAGTAAATCTTTCCAGTTTGCTGTTGTCCCTGAGAAGAACAGGAGCATCCATCTCTGAAGGCTCGGCAGCTATATACCAGGTACCGGACTCGGTGGATTTGGAACTGTGCTGTCTTTTCGGATGGTCATGGTGCGTTTCCTTGAACTTCCTCAGCTGTCGCTCAAGGTTGCTTGCGCAGTGGTCAAATGCGAAGTACATGTCATGGCTCTCGGATCTTGAGTCAAGCCTGACCCTGTCGCCTCTGAGCTGCACATGAGAATGATTCATGCCGGAAGTAAGCTCCAGAATCACATGGACATCATCTATTCCATCGTAGAAACGATCAAGCATGGACAGCTTTTCCTCTACATGGTTTTTCAGAGCGTCTGTAAGGTCGAAGTGTCTCGCGCTGATCTCGATGTTCATGGTAACTCCTTTCGGGTTAACGGAAGCGCAATTAAAAAACCGCCATCCCCGGCATTTGTGCGGGAAAAGCGGCAAAAAGAGAAAATGCTTCCGATTTCACACTTGGATAATACCCACAGCACTGGTGGCGGTCAATGGTCAGCAGAGTTTACCCGAATGACTGCAGTTGTTATTTTTTATCCTCATCAGAACAGTATTTTCTCAATTATCGAAAGGAAACTTTCTTGCAGGATTACACCGAACTCCGCGACCTGGGCTTCAGAGGCGGTCTTGAAACACACCAGCAGCTGGCAACTGAAGGAAAGCTTTTCTGCAGATGCCGTTCACAATACAGAAATGACAAGCACCACCAGGAGCTTCTCAGGCACATGCGCCCGACTCTGAGCGAGTTCGGTGAGTACGACGGCACTGCTCTCATGGAATTCAAAACAAAGAAACAGGTTCACTACCTTCTCTACAACGATTCTGTGTGCACATATGAGATGGATGACACACCTCCTTTTCAGGCTAATCCTGAAGCTGTTAAGATAGCTCTTCAACTGGCCATGATGTTTAACATGTCCCTGGTTGACGAACTGCACATAACAAGAAAGCAGTACCTTGACGGCTCCATTCCAACAGGTTTTCAGAGAACTGCAATTGTGGGAGTCAACGGTGTAATACCTTTTCTCGACAGAGAGCTGCATTTCATTCAGATGAGTCTGGAAGAGGATGCCTGCAGAGAAGTCTCCGATGTGGGGCATCATGTCTACTACAGAACTGACAGGCTCTCAATGCCTCTGGTTGAACCGGTAACAGCCCCTGAACTCTGCACTCCGGAAGAAATGGCACTGGCTGCAAAACTGATCGGGGAAACCATGCGCTCAACCCACCTTGTGCGCCGTGGTATCGGTTCAGTTCGGCAGGATGTGAATGTGTCCATAACCGGAGGTACCAGAATAGAGATAAAGGGTGTTCCAAGAATAGCAATGATCGAACCTCTCTCACGGATTGAAGCATACAGGCAAAAGGCACTTCTGGATCTGAGGCATGCCCTTAAACAGTCCAGCCTCACAGCAGATTCCATTCCAGACAGATTCATACCTCTTGAAGGCTCAGGCGCAGCTCTGGTGATTCCAGGGTTCAGGGAGTTTCAGGAGTGGCCTACTCAGCCGGGGCTTACCTTTCTGGATGAACTCAGAGGCAGAGTCAGGGTGATAGCATGCCTTGAAGATAAGCCCTGTGTATCGCTGGCTTCAGATCAGGTCAGGCACAGAACAGGCGCAGCTCCGGGAGATTCTGTTTTTGTCTTCAGCGGCCCTGAAGAGGATATGGACACAGCTGCAAAGGAAATCGCCATCAGGATCCGTGAGGCATTCCAGGGAGTACCCCCTGAGACAAGACAGGGACGGATTGACGGTACAACTGATTTCGAAAGGATACTCCCGGGAGCGGACAGGATGTATCCTGACACTGACCTGCCTCCACAACCTATTCCTCCGGACACATTTAAGACCCTTTCCAAAAAACTTCCCAGAAAGCCATGGGAAAGAAGAATAATTTACAGGCGTCTCGGACTCAGCGAACACCTTATTGACCGGCTTCTGAACCTTGAACTGTGCGACCTGTATGACAAGCTGCTGCGCAAGGTCAGCATGAAGCCTGCCTCTCTTGCCCATCTTCTTGCAGACCGAATGAGAGGATCAAGAAGGGCTGGCAGGGACTGGATGGCGGTTCTTGGAAGGAAAGGCATCTACAAAACAGTGAAAGCCCTGTCGAAAAAAGGCGTTACTGCGAAAGGCGCAGCCAGTGTCATTGACCTTATGACAGAATCAGGCTGCACAGTTGATGAAGCATACCGGAAGGTAAAACCCTCCTGACGGAGCATCAAAAGGAGCACTCTATGGGCGAACAGACACTGGACGGTCTTACTCTTCTAGGCGGCAGCAACCAGTTCCAAGGGCTGGAAACATTTCCAAACATGAATCCGGAAAGGGACTATACAGTAACCCTCTCTACAGATGAGTTTACCTGTGTATGCCCCAAAACAGGCCAGCCGGACTTTGCTTCAATTACCGTTACATATATTCCTGAATCAAAGATCGTAGAGTCAAAATCACTGAAGCTTTATTTTCTTTCATTTCGGAACAGAGGCATCTTCCACGAGCATGTTACCAATGTTATTCTGGACGATCTGGTGGAGGCGCTTGAACCGCGGTGGTGTCAGGTTACTGCCGACTTCGGTGTCAGAGGGGGCATATCAATCAGAGTAAATGCCCAGTTCAGGAAGGGCGGGACCACCTGACAACAGCATAGGCATTGTGAGTATGAATTGATTCGTGGTTCTCGGCTCTGACGGTAAAGCTTCTCACCCTTCTGTCAGCCATAAGCTCTCTAGCCGCTTCCCTTACCATGTCTTCAACAAATACAGGGTTTTCATAGGCCTGTTCTGTGACGAACTTCTCGTCTGCCCGTTTAAGTATGGTGTAGAGAGGCACTGAAGCAGATCTTTCTGCTGTCTCCACAAGTTCCTCGATCCAGAGCATTTCAAAGGCGCCGTCCTCCTTCTTCATTGTCCGAACCTCCATTGTAAGGTATCCTCTCTGATTGTGGGCCCCAGCATCGCTTATTTCCCTGCTGCATGGGCAGAGGGTTCCAACAGGAACAGTGACAGTCAGAACAAAGTCATCTCCATCAGGGCCTGAAACGCCCAGAAAGGAACACCTGTAGCTCATAAGCGCACTTGCCCCTGTAACAGGCGCTTTTCTTTCCATGAAGTAGGGAAACTCCACCTTTACTGCAGCTGAGTCTGCCTCAAGAGCGGCTTTGAGTCTTGCGAGCAACAGAGGCATTGTAGAACCTGTGAATGAGCAGCCGCTCTCTGTGAGAACCTCTATGAACCGGCTCATGTGTGTGCCCTTGAAGTGCATAGGCAGATCCACATACATTGATATGTCTGCCACTGTGGACTGCTCGCGGTTCTCCCTGTCCAGAATGGTCACCGGATAACTGAGGGAGGTTACTCCCACTTCATCCAGAGGAATACGGCGTGTATCGGGACTGTTCTGAATATCCTTCATCCCCTGTACCTGCATCCTGTTCCAGGAGTCTCCTTAACCTCTATCATGGAAAGCCCCGGAAGGTCAGGCGCTATTCTGTTCCACAGCCATACTGCAATGTTCTCACTGGTAGTGTGCCCTATATCTTCTATGTCATTGAGACACTTGTGATCAAGCATTCTCACAGCAGGTTCGCATACCCTCTTAAGCTCTCCGTAGTCCATTACCCAGCCTGTTTCAGGTTTTACTGTACCTTCAACATAAACCCTTACTTTGTATGTATGGCCATGCATGGAACTGCACTTGTGTTCAGCAGGAAGCCTGTCCAGCCTGTGGGCAGCGTCAAATGTGAAATCTCTGTATATCTCCATATATTCCTTACGGTTTACGGCATTCCGATGTACCGATGGGTCTGAAGGCTGAGCCGCCATCTGGGATCTTCAAGGCAGCGGTCTATGCACAATCTGAGATTATACTCGTAACTCTCGTCGTACTTCGGCTGAAGCCAGAAGTGGCCGAAGAGTGTTTCAGCCCAGGTGTCAGGATCAACTGCTTCAGAAGGCCAGACTATCTTCAGTTCGTCACCTTCCCTCAGAAGACACCTGTCACTCTTGGGGCTTACACATACCCAGTCCACTCCGCCAGGGACAGGAAAGGTTCCGTTGGTCTCAAGGAGCACCTGAAAACCCAGGGAGTGAAAGGCTTCAACAAGAGGTTCATCCAGCTGCAGCAGAGGCTCACCTCCTGTGCAGAGAACTGCCGGTATGCCTGTCTTTCCAGGCCACTTTTCGGCAACAGCTTCAGCAAGTTCCACTGGAGAGGAAAAAACACCTCCTCCCGGACCGTCGGTTCCTGCAAAATCTGTGTCGCAGAATGAACAGGAGAGGTTGCACTCCTGAAATCTAAGCAGAACCACCGTTCTTCCGGTGTAATAGCCTTCCCCCTGCAGTGTAGGGTACATCTCTTTTATTCGGTAGTTTTTCTCACACATAAGTGGCCGGGTCCGTTTCACCGTTCTCTCGAAACCCCTTCAGCCTGAGAAGGCAGGAATCACAGGTGCCGCAGCTTCTTCCCTGGCTGTCAGGCCTGTAGCAGCTCAGTGTAAGGGAATAATCAACACCCAGATCAAGGCCTGCTCTTATAATTTCAGCTTTTGTCATGTGCAGAAGAGGAGCTTCAATTCTTACAGGATTACCCTGAACCGCGCTCTTTGTGGCAACAGCAGCCAGATTCCGGAATGCTTTTATGAAAGCCGGCCGGCAGTCAGGATATCCGCTGTAGTCAAGAGCGTTCACCCCTATGAAAACAGCATCTGCCTCTCTGCTCTCTGCAAGTGCCAGCGCGAGAGAAAGGAATACTGTGTTTCGGGCAGGCACATATGTTGAGGGTATCTCAGTTCTTTGAATATTTCCGTTCTGCACCTCCCCTTCACCTGTAAGTGAAGAAGCTCTGAACGGCTCAGGATCAAGCTGAAGAACAACATGATCCCTCACATTCCAGGCTGCTGCTGTTGCCGCAGCTTTATCAAGCTCAATGGAATGCTTCTGGCCGTAGCGAAAAGAAAGGGCTGTTACACTGTATTCATCCTTTGAAGCCATTGCAAGAACAGTGGCTGAATCAAGACCGCCTGAAAGAAGCACCACAGCTTTCACTTTTCCAGCCCCAGTTCCTTTATTTTTGTAAGCAGTGTCCTGTAGCTTACCCCTAGAGCAGACGCTGCTTTGGTACGGTTTCCCTCTGAGACTTCCAGGGCCTTTTCTATAAGCTCTTTCTCCCTTTTTCTCGCAGCAGCTGCCGACTCTTCCCGAAGGTTGCCGCTGGAAACGGCCTTTTCAGAGCAGTCACACTGGAACTCAAGAAGTTCAGAGGTAATCTCACCGCCTGCGGAGTTTACACATGCTCTTCTCACAAGGGTACGCATCTCTCTCACATTTCCAGGCCAGCTGTAGTTCTCAATAGCCTGAACTGCACATGGGGACAGAATACTGCCGCCGAACATCTTCAAAAAGTGCTCTGCCAGAAGAAGCCTGTCTTCTCCCCTCTCCCGCAGAGGAGGAAGGGTAACAGGAAACTCCGCTATTCTGTAGTAGAGATCCTCCCTGAACAGTCCCTTTTCTGTAAGTTCCTTCAGATTCCTGTTGCTGGCTGAAATAACCAGAGCATCAGTGAACAGCTCTTCAGTGCCCCCTACAGAATGATAGGTGCCTGACTCAAGAACCCTGAGCAGTTTACCCTGAAGCCCCAGCTCCATGTCACCTATTTCGTCAAGAAAGATTACACCCCCTGAAGCCATTGTGAACCGTCCAGGTCTTGCCTCTGAGGAACCGGTATAGGCGCCCTTTTCAGCTCCGAACAGTTCGCTCTCCATAAGGTTTGCCGGAATTGCAGCACAGTTAACAGGAATGAAAGGGCCTGCCTCACGGTCACTTGTGCGGTGAATCATTCTTGCCAGAAGTTCCTTGCCGGTACCACTCTCACCCATTACAAGAACATTCATGCCGCTGCCGGCTGCCCTTTTTGCCCTTGAAATGGCCTCATGGAACTGTTCTGATTTCCCTACCATCTCACCTGGGCTGTCAGGGCAGATTCTTCGCAGAATTCCAAGAAGCTCGTCAAGTTCAAACGGTTTGCTGATAAAGTCCGATGCTCCGGTTTTCATGGCATTAACAGCCATGTCCACAGTTCCAAAAGCAGTCATAACAACAACTCTGCATCCTCTCGGCGCAGAGTGAAGAACATCAATTCCGGAAATCCTGCCTGGAAGGCAGACATCGGTGAGAACAGCATCATACTTTTCAGAGGCTAGTTCTTCAAGTGCCTGATTACCCCCCTGTACAGCAGTAACCTGCCATCCGTCTTCCTGAAGAGCTGCAGTGAGCATGACACGCATTCCTCTTTTGTCCTCTACCAGAAGTATCTTCTTCATTGCTTTCTCTCTTCTGCAGGAATTCGCACAGTGAAAATGGCACCGCCTTCAGGCCTGTGAGCTGCTGTCATCTTTCCTCCCATTGCCCGCACAAGCCTTCTGGCTATGGTAAGACCGAGACCCATACCATCCCCTTCACCGGAGGAATACATAGGTTTGAAGACTATCTCAGGATCGTCAGGAAGCCCTGGGCCGCCATCCTGCACAGAAAATACAAAATTTCCGCTGCTGCCAGTGAACCCTGCCTCCACAACAACAGTTTCTCTGCCGGCAATACGAATCGCATTGGTCAGCAGGTTGTCCAGTATTCTGGTGAGAATCACTGCGCTTCCAGGCACCATACAATCAGATGCAAGGCTGTTCCTGCCTCTGAATACCACCCCTTTGGATTCTGCAAGATTCTCAATTACCGCCAGGGCTTCACTGCATGAAATGGAGCTGCCTATTGTGCTCTCCACTGCTATTCTTCGAAATGCTTCAACCACTCTTCTGGCAGAATCGACCTCCAGTGAGGCTTCACGCAGGAGTTCTCCGGTTCTTTCGCTGTCGCCTCCCCTTGCCAGAAGGGTCATGAAACCTTCAAGAGCACAGAGGGCATTACCTATCTCGTGGGCCACACCGCCGGAAAAAGCTCCCAGATCAGCAAGGGCGCTCTCCTCGGAGAGCTTTCTTTCAAGCTGCAGCGATTCGGTAACATCGGTGATGAGAACAACTGTTTCTCCGCTTTCGCCGCCTGCAGCACTGAAACGGTAGTTCCTGCCCCCCAGCTCACTGTCCCACTCCCTGTTACCATGCTTTACAAAAGGGGCAAGGGCGGCCTCACCGGTCCAGCTTTCAGGTGAAGGCCCCAGAACTGAAAGAGCACTGGAATTCCAGAGAGTAGGCTTCATTCGGGAATCAAGAACCACCACCGATGAATCCATTGCTTCAAGAACAGCGCCGGATCTGGATTCGGCGGTTTCTGCCCTTTCAAGAGCCCTGGCTCTCATTTCCTTCAGCTGCCTGTCCTGCATTGAGAGCTGATCTACCAGTTTTCTGAAGGAATCGTCGGCAGCAGCAGCCGATCTGCCTCCCCCTTCATCAATTCTGTCAGCCTGACCGAGAATGTTTCTCAGAGGTTCAAGAACTGTCTTTCTCAGGTAACGGGGTGTAAGCACCGCAACAGCAGTAAGAAAGATGGCAAAAAGGGCCATTACCGCCGCTGCTGCTCTGCCTGCCTTAAGGGAAGGAGGCAGGTCGACAACCATGAGAATGTTGTATTCACCTGACCGGGCAGTATGGGAAACGGTCTCCCATTGGCTTCTCTCGGCAGGATCAAGGGTGGGATAAGCCATTGCAAGGGTATCATTCATCATCACAGCCACTGCGCTTATTCCTCCGCCGGGAATAAAAGCCTCTGCCAGCTCCTGAAGCCTGGTCTGGGAAGGCCTTGAGCCCAGGGCAGCGGCGGTAAAGGCAGCTCTGGAAAGGGCGGATGCTTCAAGAGCGGAAACAGATTCTCCTACTGTGAGCCAGAGAACAAGGGCAGCAACAAAAGCAACAAGCGCAGAGGCTCCTGCAACGAGACCTGTAAGACTTTCCACTCCCAGAATAAACCTGTGTCCCTCAGACTTCAACTCTGCCCCTTCTCCACTTAAGGTAGTTTCTGAAGCCCTCTCTGAATGCGCTTCCGCCTTTTATAAAGTGAAGCGGCAGCCACAGTGCAGTGCTTATTCTCATCAGAAGGGATGAACAGTGTATCTCCATGAAAACAAACCTGTTTCTCTCCCTGAGCGCCATTGTAGCCTGTGAACTGCCCATTGTAGCCCTGTGAAGATGGTTCACCACAGCCTCTTCAACGATAATCATACGATACCCTGCACCGGTCATTCTGGCTCCCAGATCGGTATCTTCCCAGTAGATAGGCGCAAACCTGGTGTCCAGACCGTTCAGGGCCTCCCATGCTTTCCGTTTCCACAAGGCACACGCGCCTGAAGGATAGGGCTCTCCACTGCCTCCCTGCATGGTTACAGCCAGCCCTCTTCTGAAACCCCACCTGAAGAGGCTGTCATCGGTTCCGTCAGGACGGGGAATTGATGGCACTGCTGCCGCAACTTCCCTCTCTGATTCCTGAAGCCTTTTCAGAAGCATTGAAAAACTGCCCGGTTCAGGTGAAGTATCATTGTTGAGAAGCATAAGGTAATCACCTTCTGCATTGCTCATGCCAAGATTTACCGCTGAACAGAAAGCAGGAGAGCCTTTTCGCTCAAGGATTCTTACAGAGGGAAACTCTTTTTCCACAGCAGCGGAGGTGCCGTCAGAGGAACAGTCATCAACAACTATCACCAGTCCTCCAGCCTGTTCAGTTTCACTGATAATTCCAGGAAGAAACCTTCGAAGAATGGAGAGACCGTTTCTGGAGGGTATGACAACAGAAAACTTCATCAGAAAACCCCTGCCCTGTCCAGATATACCGGATTGCCTGAGTACCATATGATTCTGAGAGTATCCCTGTAAGCATTCAACGGCAAATGGTAAATCTCCATAATTCTGTTCTCAGGCAGGTCAGGAAGAACCCTTTCGTTCCGTCCCAGAAACTGGTAATCTTCAGGTAGTTCTGCCAGTTCTGTTTCCACATGAATAACTGTATCCCCCACCATAAGTGCCCCTCCGGAGGAGGACATTTCAAGAAGAAGCGAGTCTGCGCTGCTGTTACAGGGAAGCAGTATTGACTGCCCCGGCTCAGAGAGTTCAAGGAGTCTTTCTGTTTCTGTTATCCATAAAGCTCTGTTTACAGGGTCAGGGCTTCGCGGATAGAGCGGAGCACCCTGTACTGCGGAAGAATCCAGATCTTCCGCATCAGGAACAACTGGAGCAATACCGGCAAGAAAGAAACCGCAGAGAAGTATTATCGCAGCATGAGCCCCTGCAAAACGGCTTCTTCTGAACACAGCAAATATTCCTGCCGCAAGAACTGCAGGCATCAGGAGGTTAAGGGGATTGCTGCGAATCATTGAGAAACCGCCGGAACCTCCAAGCAGTTCAAGAAGAGAGTCTGTACCGTCTGCATAGTTGGCCCTGAGCGCAGGGCAGACAATCACCAGAGCGCTGACAGCAATGGAGAACGATGCAAATACACCTGCAGCAGGCTTGCGCCACACCTGGCTGAACCCGGCGGCAAAAAGAGGAACAAGAGGAAGAAACATTCTTCCAGCAGGAGCAGGAAGACCATGCCAGCAGCTGCCCATCCAGATAACAGTTGCAAACCAGTAGAAAGCAGATGGTATCACAAGCCGGTGAAAGAGAGTTCTGTCACGCCTGTACAATTCAGGAAGCCCTGCCAGCGCAACAAGCGTCCAGGGAGCCCTGAAGAAAAGCCCTGCCTCCAGATCAAAAAGACTCCAGCCAAGGTTTGACAGAAGATGCAGAGGCCGGTGAAAGATATTGATCCATATCAGTTTAAGGGCTTCAATATTACCGTATCTTACCCAGAATATTCTGCCGTGAAGCAGGTATCTGTCCCCTGCCAGAAAAAGAATAAGAGCACATACCAGAATTGCCGGAAAAAGGTACTTTTTCTTCAGATTTCCTTTGACAGGGAAATACTCAGCTGCAAGCATTCCTGCGCCTAATGCTCCATAGCGGAGCTTCAGCGCAGCAAGCAAAAGAACAACTGCCAGGCGGAGAATAGTGCCGTACTTCCCCTTTCCGTATCTCAGCGGCAGAAGAAACAGAAGAACAGCCAGCCATCCGGTGTAGGCCAGCCCTGAAATACTGAATCCAGGATAGAGAGCAGCAGCCATGAAAGCAGGCAACGGCGCCGCAATACCCCCCAGAAGTACAACTGCTGCAATGGTTATCACAACCGGAACTATACGAAGCCCTTCCTCTCCGGCTATAAGCCCAGGTGAAATCATCAGAGGAAAGAACTCAGTGTGGTGGCTCGTTTCGCTGTCAATATCACCAGTTCTCAGCCCTGTTTGCAGCCTGCTTTCATAACCGATTCCGGTTACAGAGGAAGCTATCTCGGCAAAGCGGACTTCATCGCTGTTCACAGCGGAGGTAACCGCAGAAAGCAGAACCGCAGGAAGAATGCCTCTGACAACTTGTCCGCTGTGAATCACTGTTGCGGCTCCTGAGGCAATCACACCGGCAGCGGCGGCGGCTCCTGCAATTATCCAGCCGAATTCTGAAAGCTGCCACAACCATACCGAAACAGTAAAAACAGCGAAGAAAACAGAAAGCCATTTAGTTGCAGGGGCGCGTCCTGCAAGCAAACCGGCAAGAATCCATGCCCCTGGAAGTATTCTGCCGTAAAATCCCGGTGAAGGCATGCCTGCAAGTTTCCAGGCTATGAACACCCATGCTCCTGAGACGAAGCATGAGAGCATAAGCCGATGTGTTTCGATGAATCTTCTCACAGAAGCTCACCTCCTGCGGAAAGATGCACAGCAGGATGACAAAAGGCTCTGTGATGCCTCAGAAGCCTTACAGCAAGAGTATCACCGGGGCTCATGGAGAAGCAGATTGTATCATTTCCTGCAGAGAGCATGGTAAGCTCTTCTCTGCACAAGAGCGCGGCAACAGGCAGTGTATCTCTCACACCTCCGCTGTTCACAGCTGCCTGCATTGCCCACTCCCCTGAGCAGGGAGCAGGAAGAAGCACTTCAGTACAGCTGCCTGTGAGGGAGGGTATCTCAAATGATATTTTTTCATTCTGAATAACTGAACGGGCAATTGCAGCCTCTGGAACAGCCTTCTCAGGAAAACCGCCTGTCAGGGCAGAAACAATGAAAGCTGCTGCCAGTACCGCAATGGAGAGTTTGTGCCTTTTCTCAATGAAAACAAGAACCGCCGAAGCTGCCAGAGCCGCAGTCATACCTGCTGCAGGCAGAAACCAGGCCACTGAAGCAGTGGTTATGAAACCTGCAGCTCTCAATGCTGTTCCTCTGCCGGCGGCGCTTGCTGTAAACCCTGCTGCAAGGCATACCCATGGCAGTGCAGAAGGAGCAGCAGCTGAGGCAAGCAAAGCCAGAGAGAGTACCGGAAAAAGAACAGTGCCGGATGCAAGACCGGAAGCAACTCCCAGCGGAAGCAGGGACAGAGTCAGAGGGTCAAAACCTCTGAACAGTATTGAAGCTGCACATAAGCATCCTCCGGCAATGATAACTGCTGCAGCGCAGTTCCTGTCAGTGTTCATTTTACCTCTACCTTGATTGAATCAGAGAGTGAGTCGCATTTAATGTATACAATGCCAGGCGGTTCAGCCAGAGTAACCTCAACTGTCTTTGACGGTGAAACTGTTACTCTGCGCAAAAGCTCCCCTGAACCTGAAACAACAGCTGCAGTGGATGCATGCGACTCCCCTGTAAGAGCCAGTTTCAGAGGCTTCCTGTGAGGTTTGAGCCCTGCCCATGGAGCAGCTCTTCCCCTCTGCCATCCCGGCCCCGGCGCTCCCTGCTCAGGCCTTCTGAGAGGCATATCACCTGGAATACCGTAAAGAATTGATTTTGTATGCCGGTCAAGGGCAATCTCTTCAGGAGCAGGGGCAGCAAGAGCTTTCAGGAAGGTTTTAATCCTGGCAAACGGAGAAATACCTCTCAAAAGCATTCCTGCAGCGATTCGCAGCTCCCTTGACCAAAGGCTTCTTTCAGATAACCCGCTGCCTCTCAGAAAACGCCTTTGAAGCCTTATGGAAGAAGCAAGCTCCCAGAGTTCAGCCTTCTCCCGCACAGCGGAAGCTCCAACCATGTGAGCTGCCTGGGAACCGCCGCATAGAGCAACCTTCCACCCTGCACCTCTGGCGCGAAGGGAGAGATCCGCATCTTCAAAGTACATGAAGTAGCCTGTATCAAAACCTCCCAGCTTTTTCAGTACAGATGTTCTCCAGAGAGCAACTGCTGCGGTTACCGCAGGCACCTCTCGTATTCCACCCTTGATGAAGGGCTCCAGATGCATGAAACCTGCATCCCAGGATTCACCGAAGGGTGTCAGATAAACTCCTCTTCCTGCTGTTACCAGCTCCCAGCCCCATAATCTTATCACCGGCTGTACAGCTGCCAGACAACTGTTCTCATCAAGTGCTGCCACCAGAAGAGCCAGGTTCTCCCTGGTTATTGAAGCATCGCTGTTCAGAAACAATGTGTATTCTGTATCAATCTTTTCAAGACAGCGGTTGCATCCGTTGCCGAAACCCAGGTTATCACCGGTGATAACAGCGGCATCTGAAATCATCTTGCAGGCTTTTTCAGCTGAACCATCGGAAGAACAGCTGTCATAGATAACCGCGCCGGCAGGAGAAAGCCCCTGAATAGTTGCGGAAAGCCCTGGAATCAGCTCTGCATTGTTGTAGAGAACCACTGCTGCAGTTACCCTTTCCACAGACCATCCTCCTCCAGACGGTGAAAGAGCTTTGAAGTAACCTTTTCCCAAGTGTAATTCTCCATTGTTTTCTTTCTGCCGCAGGCTGCCATTGAAGAGGCGAGAGAATGGTTTTCCAGCAGCTCCTTCAGTTTTGCGGCAATATCTTCCCAGTCACCGAAATTCACAAGAAATCCGTTCTTTTCGTGGTCAATGATGTCAGGCATTCCACCTGACCTGCATCCTATCACAGGAGAACCGCCCATCCATCCGTCCAGAAGAACTATTCCAAAAGCATCGAGCCTCGAAGGTGCAGCAACTATGTCAGCTGCCTTGAAAAGATCCTTTCTCAGCCTTTCAGGCAGGTATCCTGTGACCACAAGCCTGCCGTCTGGAATTACTGAAGAAACACTGTTCAGTTTCTCTCTGAAGTCATCCATCACCGGCCCGGCAAGTACGAGTGTGAAGTCTGCGCCTTCCTGCCAGAGTTTTACTGAAGCATCCAGAAGGGAGAATGACCCCTTGTCCCTGCAGTGGGCTGTCATGCTCAGTACTATTTTTGAGAAAGGGCTCAGCGAGAGGGCTTTTCTTGCAGCCTGACCATCTGCATCTTCCCATTCCTCGGGGTCTATACCGCTTCCCCCTGGCATGATACGCCTGGGATCAACACCGCACTCATCTACATACACAGAGGCCTCAAACCTGTTCTGAGCAACCACAAGGGCAGACTGCCTGAGAATCTCAGGCTGCATTCCTGAAAAGTACTTCATCGGAAGGATTCTGTGGTCAGCTGACCCTATGTTGGCATGGGGAACAGATACAAGGGGAATACCTGCCGATGAAGCCAGCCTGTAACCTGCGTAAAGAAGAAAAGGCATAGCATTGGCATGGACAATATCAAATCTGCTTCCTGATGAGCGTATCCACCTGTCCAGCGCAGGAATAAACGGGTTGGGATAGTAGAACCGGTCTTTTCCTCCAGGGCGTATTCTTCTGAAAACAGCTCTGAGTAAATTCTGAGCAGGGGGATGAGCCACAGGGAACCTTATCAGTTCCACTCCTGAGATAACACTTCTTCCAGCAGGCAGGCGCCTTCCCTTCCGTGAAACAAGCCATGACATATCCCATGCATCAGTTGTAGCCACAGTTACAGAATGCCCTTCCCTGACAGCTGCAACAGCATGCTCCCACACATATCGCTCAGAGCCTCCGTGGTATGGCATGCTTCTGTGCACAAGGAATAGTATTCTCAATTCTGGCTCCTGTGGTATGGCATGCTTCTGTGTACAGGAAAAAGTATTCTCAAATCAGGCTCCTGTAGAACTGCATGGCATTCTCTGCAACTGTTCTCCAGGTAGGTCGCTCTGCCTCCTCAGCCATGGCCTTCATTTCAGATGACGCTCCCTCCCTTATTGCCTCTATCCAATCTGTTTCAGAGGAAACAGGCAGTACTTTACCGTGCTCTCCCACAGTTTCAGGCAGAGCTCCTCCATCTGAAGAGATAACAGGAATGCCGCAGGCAAATGCCTCAAGAACCGGAAGCCCGAGCCCCTCTTCTTTGCTGGGCACAAGTACCGCTTCAGCGCCTCTGTACAGAGAAAGAAGCCCCTGGTCAGGTACATTCTCAGCTACCACAACATTCGCAGGCAGCTCACTGTAAATATTCATGCCCCATCGTTCTGCTCCTGCAAGAACCAGCTTCTTTCCTGAAAGATCAGCTGCCGCAAAACACCGGAGGAGAAATGGAATGTTCTTTCTGGGAACAAAGCTTCCCACATGAAGGAAATACTTTTCAGGTTCAATTCCCAGAGAACAGAGGAAATCAATGTCAGGTTCACCTGGAGTGAATATGTCTTCAGCAGCACCGCCTGCTACCCCTGTCAGCCCCTCTGATACACCCAAAGTTGCAACAGCTCTCTCAGCAGCCCACCTGCTTATTGCAAGTACTGCTGCCCCGTTTCTCACAAGCTGTGCCAGATTGGCTGCGTAGAAAAGAGTTTCCTCTGTGTGTGATCCTGGATCAGTCCATGGTGTATCATCATAGAAGGTAACCACTTTTCTTCTGCCCTGACCGATCGGCTGCACTCCTGAGAGGTGTATCACATCCGGCACTCCGGCAGCACCTGCTATTCTACCTTCTCTTGAAGCTTCCAGTTTCCCTGAGCCAATCATGAAACGCCTGAAAAAAGGAATCTTCATCCACAAGGGAGGAGGAACTGACAATACCCCTGAAACAGGACAGACTGTGTCAGGATGGGTTTCAGGAATATCTATGGAAATGTGCTCTGATGAAATCTCGCTAAGACCTCTGGAAAGACCATTTATCCATCTTCCAACACCACCTCTGCTGTGGGCACAGACTGTTACATCAAGAACGGTTTTCATGGAGCCTGCCATACCCACAGGCTCTCTTCAGGGGAGCTGCAGGTGAAGAGGATTGAATAGAGGGAATCGTAAAGCGCAGTTTCATTCTCAGAAAACATCCATCTGTTGTAGACCACCGTTGCTGCTCCGGTTTTCTCAAAATCGCCTTCAAGGGGTACTGTGGCACTGTTGTAGAACAGACCCTCAGGCAAACCTGAATCAATTGTCATATCTTCCCTTGCCATGAACCTCACCAGCCTGGCAAGACCGTCTTCAGACTCGAAAAGGGAATATCGTCTGATAAGAGGTGAAACAGGTATCTCAAGCACCGGACCGCTGTGGGCTGAAGACCTGTAAAACTCAGGTATTGCAGTATCAATGGTTTTAAGAGGCACAGGCACTATCTCAAGAATAATCAGACCGAAGAGAAGCCAGCCTGCACTTGTCCTCTGTTTCTCTATCAAAGCCCCTGCACCCAGAGCAGCGGCAAAACCTGCAACCACAGCCAGCCTTGCAGGTGTTCTGGCAGCTGAGAGAAAAGGAGTTTTAGCAACCAGCATGTAAGGAAGTGGAACAGGTGTGAGTGTTCCGAATATTTTCAGAAGCGGCCCGGTGGAAAGAAGCATAACCCCACCGATGGCAGCAGCAGGCTTCCACTTTTTCTCTCTGATACACCAAATGATTCCAAGAAGAAGCACTGTCAGACCAGGGGAAACAACACCTTCAAAAGCGTTGGGCATCCACCCTGCGGTAACAGGCTCTCCAAGCAGCGAAGGCAGGAAGTATGACTGGATCTCGGCACCCCAGTACACTGCCTCAGTCCAGTCCATTCCAGGGTTGGCTGATAAAGCTTCAGGAAAACTCAGCAGCCACAGAAATCCTGCAGCAGCACCGGCTGCAGGGAGCACAGCAGAGAGAAGGAACCTTTTCCAACCCTTCCATTCAGTGAAGAATGCTGTAAGCATCCATCCCAGTCCCAGAGTAAAACCATGCTGAAGACCTTCTGCAACAGCCAGAACTGAGAGCGGCATCGATAACAGGAGATAACGGAGTTTTCCCCTTTCGAGCCATCTGCGAACTGTTACAAGGACACACAGAACAAATCCTGTTGAAGCAAGTGTGTAGTGCTGGTAGACACGAATAAGCCTCACAGGCATCCAGATTATTACGATACCTGCAACAAGCGCTCCGTTCCTCCCGAGACCCCAGCTCCTTCCGAGGAAGTAGCCGGCAGTTCCTGCAAAGAGTGATGAGATTATCAGTGACGCTGAATATCCCCACCCTGTAAGAGCCCCTGCCAAAAGCGACGGCCAGGGCATATTGTGCCAGGCCAGTGTGTGTTCTCCGTAGAGACGGGGATCTGTTCCTCTCCGCAGAGAGTTGCGCACATGACTGAACTGCCATATCACATCGTACACATCACTGTCATTGTTCACAACTGTATCTGACTGGTCGGCGTAGATTCCAACAGTTTGTCCTGATACTGTAAACCAGGGCAGCGCTGCCAGCAGAACAACCACAGCAAGGAGCGCTTCAGTTTTCATCAAGAAAATCCATCCACTGGGAGAGACACACATCAGGGTCACTCACTCTGAGAAAATACTTTCTGGCATTCTCACCGGTGGCTTTCATTATATCCCTGTTATCAAGAAGGAATCTCAGCGCGGCTTCCGCTCCTGCAACGCCGGAATCGCAGGGAATGCGAACAACTGCGTCTGAAGGAAGATCTCTGAATGACCCCTGATCTGAAAGAACAGCAGGTATACCGCTTCTCATCACATCCATCATTGAACCGCTTGTTTCGCTGCATGTGTGGTGTCTCAGATCAATGGCAACATCTATTCTCTCAAGTGCCTTTCTGAACTCAAGATCATTCAGCCGGCCTGTCACATGAACCCATTCATGGCCGGTTTCAGGCCATCCGGCGCCTACCACCAGCAACTTCACTGAATAATGCCTCCGAAGAAGGGCAACCGCTTCCAGCATGGACTCCCAGTTCCTTCCGTAATGAAAAGTGCCTGCTATCCCTATGACTGTCTCTTCTTCCGAGCCGGCAGGTTTCTCAACTCTGTCAAGAAAGTCAGCCAGAAAACCCATGCGGTATATCTTTTTCCCCGGCAGCAGTTTCTCCATGGTCATTCCGGCTGTGTCGCTTAGCACTGCAACTTTTCGGGCAACTGATGGAAGCAGACCTGCAAGATGATTCCGACGAAGGCGCATATCGTATTCTGAAAGGCTCTCCGCTTTTCTGCCCATGGTCTGCAGCACCGTATCTGCCGATGGACCGTACTCACTGCGAACATGGGCCTCATAGGTCTTCCAGTCGCCGGTGGAGTCTGCTATCTGCCTGAGCACATGATGCAGGTTGGTTTCGTGGAACAGCGCATGCCCGGGCTGTTCCATCATGGCATTGATAACTTCTGCGCAGTGCAGCGAATTACCTATCTGGTACACACGAAGAATACTGCCTGGAAGGGTATTCAGCTTGCTTATGGGAAGGCACTCTGCTTCAGGTACAGGGGCTCCGCCTTCAGAATAAGCTATTTTCCACTCAACCTTTTTTTCAGTGAGGTGAATTATTCGTCTTGCGTAATCTGCAAGACCTGTAGGCTGTGGTGGAAGCGGTGTTACCAGCACCGCATTCATCAGTTCACATCGCCCTTCCAGGTTCTTATTCGGAACTCCATCAGCTCTTTGAACATCTCAATGATAGGCCCGATCCTGACCCATGCTATGAAACCTGTGCGAACAGATTCAAATGAAACTGTTCCAGCCCTCCGGTGAAAATGACTCACAGGCACCTGAATCACACGGTAACCCATGCTTCTGGCAAGGGTCATAATCTCAAAATCGATAACCCCGCAGACAGACCTTGGTTTAATCCTCTTAAAAATAGAAGCCCGGTAGAGCTTGAAAGAGGCATCAACATCCTTGAATCCCCCAAGGAACATCACGGAAGAAAGGGTATTCCACAGAAATGAATAGACAAGCCTCATGCCGGGATCTTTTCTGTTTCTGCGGTATCCTGAGATTATATCCCCCTTCTCCCTTATCTCCCAGAGAAGACCAAGTTCAGAGAGGTCGAACTGACCGTCGCAGTCAGAGTAGAATATCCAGTCATACACAGATGACTCTATCCCTGTACGAACTGCCCTTCCGAAACCCTTGTTTTCACCATGTGAGACCAGCCTGACCCTTGAATCTTCAGCAGCCATTCCCTGCACAAGTTCGGCAGTTCTGTCGGTGGACCCGTCGTCCACCACAATTATTTCCCAGTCCTTTATATCCAGATCATTCAGGGATTGTTTTGCACCCCTGACCATGTACTCCACATTTTCTTCCTCGTTGAATGCAGGAAAGAAAACGCTGATTCCTTCTTTACTGATAGGCTCCCCCTGCCGTGATCGAATGGATTTTGCAACAGGGGAATATCAGCATGAACAAGGATTTTTTCAACCTGGCAGCATACAAATTACTTCACAGAAGAACAAACCTGCAAAAGAACCGGTCCCGTCTGCATGACAACGGAGAGTTCACCAACCAGTGAAGCCGTTCCGGCAAAACGAGTTGTTATTCCTCCTGAAGCCGGTCACAAGGGCGCCATAGATTCCCAGGTGAAGCCTTTCCTTGTTATTCCTCGCTGAGCACATACCAACCGCACCAGTAATACTTGTAATCTACAAAGCCAACACTATTGCTATGATTTGAAATAACTTCTGTGAAATCCTGCTTTGTAATGAAGTTTTTCAAAATCTCTCGCTTACTGCCATTATCTAATTGACGCAACTGATAAGTATTACCGCCTTCATCGCGTCGTGAGATTGGAGTACTACTGCCTTCAACATATCTGTTGTCTACAAAAACAATTATGCTTCCCGGTATTAATTTACTATGAAGAACTTCCAGAAAACATGAAATTTGATCCTTTTTGAGATGCGAAAGCCAAAAACCGGCAAACGCTCCATCATATTCTTGAGCAATTCCGTTTAGCTCAAAAGCATCAGAAATTTTACAGGAAATATTGCCGTACTCTTCAAGACGCCTTTCAGCTATCTCTAAAACTTCATGATTACAGTCAGTTGCTGTAACATGAATACATCTCTCAGCTATAAACTGTGTCCAGTATCCTGTTCCGCAGGCAACCTCAATAACATTTCGCTTATTCAGTAAGTTGGACAGTTTTCTCGCCAGAACCCTTAACTCCACCTGACGCTCCGGTTTGCGATAAATCAGATCGTACTCGTTCGCTCTCTCGGCATAATACTTTTTCAGGCTTTCATTCATAACTTCTCCTGATGATAACCATGATAATCATACTGATCTGTTGTCATAATCCTGAATCCTGATTACTTACCACTGGAACCAGCCGCTGAACAATTCAATCAGTTTTCAATTCAGATAACAGTGGTATACATCTCACTCTGCAAAAGGTATTGCTCAACTATCTGATTTCCAGCTGTTATACTCAACTGCTTATCTGCCGAAAACGGTGTTTTCGGCCGAACGATACCGGATCATGAAGCAGCGCCGTGGCAGAGAGCTGAAGGCTTGCTTGCAACCATTTCCATATCCAGAATCCGGTGCATTTCACGAAGAATAAAGTTTTCTCCGGACCTGACAGGATTGGAAGCTTCAACTGCATTGACAAACATGCATCCTCCACGACTTGCCCGCCGGGTAGCGGTTATTCTGAAAAGAATGTTACCGTCGGTTCCCGGCCCTCTGAGATAAAGCATACCCTCTGACAGAACCTTTACAGCCGCTTCTGAAGAGTGTTCTATAACAAATGCAGCTGTGCGGCTTCCCGGCTCTCCATGTACCGTTGCCCATACCGCTTCAGTTCCTGTGTTCTCTGCCTCTGGTTCGATTATCCATTTCATTTCTTCACCTCCATGCAACAAGTATATGTAATTCACAGAGCAATGTAAACACCTGTTTACCTTTTTGTTAAAAATATGCCCTGCAATCAGTTTCAGGCATACACTCATACATGAACACAGAATCTGCCTGAATACAGCATCAAGAATTTCCTGAAATGAATGGTGCCGAAATTCTATCTTCCTTTATTCTTGCCTGCTGTAAGTAGGTTCAGCTCTCGCAGGCTGATCTCAGACTGACAGCGGGCTTGGGTTGAACACCAAGCCATGAACAGAAGTCTGCTGCTGTTAGCCAAGCCGGGAATTCAATAAAAAAACATAATTCGTTCACAGGTCTTTGAACCTCTGTACTCAGCTTATCTGAGTACAACAAGCTTAACTGAGCTGTTATGCAGTGGAGTTGATACTCTTGCGAAATATGTTCCAGTGGTAAGCTCTGAAGTATCAAGTACAACTCCGTACGCACCGGCCTGAGATACCTGGTCTTCCATGCTCAGAACCGCCCTGCCGAGAAGATCATAGAGAACAATACTCACAGCAGCCGGTTCCGGAAGTGTTATTTCTAAAGAAAGCTGTGAGTAAACCGGATTCTGACCGAGAGAAATATTGAAACCGCTTCCTGAATAACTCTCGATTTCTTCCTGTGCCCCGATGAAAATGGTGCATGGGTCACCGTACAAATTAGCATTCTGCAATATCCATTCAGCCTTACGAGGAGCATAGAAGGAGTTCCAGTTGGCCCAGAACATGTCCTTGGACAGTCCGTGGGTTAACCCTGCGGAAGAAATGCTATCATCAAACAGGAGGTGAGCAAAATTGATACTCAGCCAGCCTGCCGGCCCGGGATCGGTTATTCCGCCAAATGAAGTATTGGAACACGCAACTGCAACAATCGCTCCACCACTGTCACGCTCCACTAAACTCTCAGCAAATCCATTCCCGAAAATAGCCCCTGTAGTACAACTGAGATAACCAATTGACCATGGAAGTTTTCCGCAGTTGGTCATTTGAGAAATAGTATCGGTATTCATAACAGGTGGATAGGAAGGCTGGGGATAGTACCAGTAGAATCCTTCCTGGTTGCCATGGGCAAAATACGCTGATATTGCCGTTCCCTGATTAAACAGTTCCAGCTGGTTGTTAGGATGGTAACCGGTAGTATCTTCATAGACTGTGTTCCATTCCCAGTCAGATGGAAAAAACGAAGCTAAAGAATCGCAATACTTGCTTCCGAAACGCCATGCACCTTCGGGTTCCATTGGAAAAAGGCAAGCCCCCATAAGCAAAGCTCTGGTTTGCCAGTCTTCTGCAATGGAAGCAGTATTGTATTGTACCACTTTATCAAGCATCGCATTGAACGCATCAGCTTCATTTACATTAATCGGATATCGGCCAACATAAATATCCGAGTAGTAGTCAATGTCATCATCTTCTTCGCCGTACAGATGGTTTCCGTTCCCATCCCATGTACCGTCAAGGTCACTGTAGTAAAGATCTGCGGTAGAGTTCATTGCTTCTGTCCAGTATGGAAAATCAAGCTGTGAAAGCCTGGTAGTCGCTCCTCTGTCTCCGGCTATTACAGCAAAAAGAAGTCCTTTATTCTGATAGAGGTCAATGATGTAGTTACGAATCCGTTCCTGATAATCGTATCCATCCACATTAGCCAATATCCATTGAACTGTAATGCTGTCACAGCTGTATTCAAGCCCGTTATGAAATGAGACAAGCTCTGCAAGCTGATCTGAGTGCTGCCGGTAGCCAATAACAATGACTTGAACATCATCTTCAGCATCGGGTCTTTCCATGGGGGCCCATTCTGTGAGCATCTCAGGGTTATCGACAAAAGTGGAAAGGCCTCTTGCGGCAAGCTCAATCTGACTCTCAGAGAGGGTATATACCGGAGCATTGGAATCATACTGATAGATAATATTGATGTCTGCAGATGTAATTAAGAGGAGTTCACCTCCTTGTCGGTTGTACCTGAAAGGAACAAAAGAATAGCTACCAATGCGGTAACCTGTCTTTGTTCCAGTTTTATACCCTGCAATGGGAGACTCTGGAAATACTCCGGACATGCCGTCCAGGCAAATTTCTGTGTAGTCAGGAAAATCAGGGACATCAACGGATAAAGGAAGCAGCATCACAGGTACAGGCGAAAGAAAATTTCCAAGGCTTACAGTAGAAATGTCGGTAACCTCAATATCCGTGATCGTAGTGCCCTGGGGAAGCACATAGCACCGGGAAACAGCAGGCAGATCAGGATAACCATTCTCGAACACTGTTATGCCATCCTCAATACTGATAACATCCCACTGCTGATAGTTTTCAATCAGAACATCTGAATCTGACGCAGTCCATCTGAACTGTATTGATCCTGCAGACACTGAAGTGGATGCAATAAGAGCAAGGGCGACAATCCTGAACATGGCTACCTCCTGCGTTTCAAAAGAATAATTGCTCATCTTATAGCCGTTTTAATTATACAATAAATACTGGCTGTTACCTTGAATCCATAGTGTTGCTCTGAAGTATTAATCACAACAAATTCAGCAGACTTAATCAACCTGACCACAAAACCGAACCACATAGGCTACATTAGGTTGTTACGATTCTACCTTAACATACACTACTCGACTCTCTCAACCAATGCCCCACACTAACAATGTCCGAGGTATGCCCACGACGGAGCTTAGTTTACATTTTCGCCGGTTGAAACTTTACAATCTCGCCGGTCAGGCCTGTCCAAGATAGCTTTTAGCATTGAGATAAGAAAAATGCCCTTTGCGGCTCGAATGAGTAGAATTCAAGTGCAAACAAAAAAATCACTCACAAGATCCGAAAGGGCATACCGAATATGACACGCTGCGTATTCAATCAGCTACTCCAACAGTTCCCCAGAGCAGACTTTAAGACTCGTAAACAAGCACCTCACCGAGAGAAGAGGCAAAGGATTCACCTCCTGGAGAGGAAATGTCATAGATATACTTACCAACAACCTGGAGCTTGGTGCATCCACCATCAGCGGCATTTACCTTGAAAGGTGGCGCATAGAGGAGTTTTTCAGG